>ERZ1026894.1074-NODE-1074-length-17506-cov-18.599450_pt1 | contig 17506 bp, 17 predicted proteins | sample MGYA00380177_ERZ1026894 | MGnify/ENA primary metagenome ERZ1026894 (study PRJEB33269, sample SAMEA4719813) | human gut metagenome | biome: human-associated habitat; feature: organic feature; material: feces | place: Cameroon | collected 2013-10 ... | reverse complement strand
TCACGACCGCTTTCGTTTGTCAACAACTTTTTTAAAAACTTTTTTGTCTTGAAAAACTTTCGTTTTTCGCGGCAGGTTTTTATATTACCATATCTGCCAGACATCTGTCAACAACTTTTCCGAAATCTTTTTGAATTTCTTTTTCGTTGTTGTGTTGTCTCGGTACTGCCCTGACAACGAATCTGAGTATATCACCCCATATATCACTTGTCAACATTATTTTTTGAATTTTTTACACAAATTATCCCCTGCCATGCAAATTCCGCATGTGCAGGGGATTTTTACCACTTTTCTATTCTATTTTACGAAGAAAGGAAGCTTTTGTCCGAGCTGTTCGATCAGGTATGCCAGGTAATTGTTTTCATACAGACATGTAAGGATCTTGCTGTCTCTGGTGTAATCTACGATGACCTGTCCCAAGGTTCCCAGATCTCTGAAGATATTAAATGCATATATTGTCCAAACAATTAGGACAGTTTCCAATATTCCAACCACAATACCTAGTAATTTGTCCAGACTATGTACTATGGGTAGTTTTGAGATTACCTTTGCAGAGAAGAACACCACATTCAGTAAATGGTGTACCAGTCCGATGGCTGCCAGCAACAGCAGGGTGATTATCACATTGAAAAACCTTCCGTCAAAGTAACTGCTCAGCGCATTTCCCAGCAGGAACAGTACAACGCAGGTGATCAGCAGGGAGATCAAGGAGATCAGGGATCTCACCATTCCCTTTTTATAGCCGTCCATCACCATGCAAAGTAAGATCACTGCTGTAATAATAAGCAATAAATTCAGATTCATTCGTATACTCCTTTATTTTAACTGTATGGTATCTATTGTATTATCCGTCACCAGGTAATATTTGTAGGATCCTCCCGCCGGAAGCATAAGTCGCACGCTCTTGCTAAAGTTCCCCCGGTATTTTTCCACACCCTCTGTTGTGAAGATCTGACATTCCGACTCGTTGTAGATCACCATGGCATCCTCTTCAAAAAATATATCTGTATAATCCACATCAAAATAATAGCTCCCCACTTTTACCGCCGAAGCATTATATACATCCATGCGGTATTTGGTCTCCGCCTGATCAGATAAAAATACCAGTCCTACGTATTTCTCGCTGTAAAATACCGACTGGATCTCATCATCATAGAGGTATTCTCCGATGGTTACCGGCTTCTGTGATCCGCTGAAAATCATCAGACGGCTGTCACCTGCTGCGAAGGCGGTATCATTGTTCATAAACTGCACTTTCGGAACGACCAGATCGGAATAGGTATAAGCGCTGACCATATAGTCGCTCTGGTTCGCACCCACCGGACCGAAATTATAGAACACCACGTTGGATTTCACCACTCCTGCATCTACATATAAGTAGCTGACCGCCAACAGCTCTCCACTCGGAGACAGACTGATGGAGATGGGATATCCTCCGTCATTCATATGTGCCTGTCCGGTGTAACTGTTGCTTCCGTCCGCTTCGTAGGTCATGATCCAGGTCGCATCTGTGTCCGCCAGTGTTGCCGTTACTCTGCCGGTGTCTGCTACCGTAATATTACGAATTGGCATGGTCGTGGTAATAGTTCCCAGCTGTTTCTCCGTATTCTGTACATAGATCTCACGACCATTGTAACTACCGATAGCTGCCACACTGCCGCAGGTAGCAAGCTTCACATCCTGGATAACATACGTCTGATTCCATTTCACATTTCCCTTTGCATCCGTACAATGTGCGCCATCCTTACTATATGTAAGAATTCCGTTTTTCAGGCGGACATCTATGGCATCTGACGAAGTCTCCCTGTTTACAGAGGACACGGTATCATATCCTGTGTAAATATGCCGCTTCGCCTGCACCACCACCAGTGCCAGCGCCGCTCCCAGTGCCGCCGCTGCCAGAAGCACCCGGTATACAATGGTCAGTTTATGTTTACGGATCTTTTTCTTATAGTCCTCCTGATTTTTTTGCCGTTTTTCTTTTTCTTTCAGATAATTTTTTATATCTGCTGCCATGCATTTATTTCCTTATGTATTCTTATATAATGCCTACCATTGTGTAACATTTACAGTATACCATAATCTTACCTTTTGAAAATAAGTTTTTTACGGCAGAAGGATTTCCTGTCCGATTTTGATATCATCCGGATCTGTGATTCCGTTCAGTGCACAAATTTCGGACACTTTTGTATTGCTTCCGTAATTGCGTAAAGAGATACCGATCAATGTGTCACCTTTCTTGATCGTATAAGCCGTCGGCTGGGCCACGGCTGCCTGTGTCTGTGGTGTTTCCGATTCCACTGTCACTTCAGGTGTCGGTTCCGGTGTCGGCGTCACTTCCGGTTGCGGTTCTTCTGTTACCTCTGTTGTGTCTTCCACAGCAGCTTCGGTCACCACCGTCTCCGACGCAGCGTTCTCCTCTTTAGCCGTCGTATTCTCTGCCATGGCATTGTTTTCCTGCCGCAGTGCATCTTCCAGCTTGTCCTCCGCCACGAGTGTGCTGACCTGGTTCTGCTCCTCCACCGCATCCGGTAATTTCTGTTCCATGAGACTGCTCATCGCCTGCCTGGCCGTCTCCCCCAGGGATTCCCCGGTGTTTTCCTGCCGCATCAGTGCCAGTGCCATAACGCACAGCAGTACGAACACTCCCGTGGCTGCCATCTTCATCCGGCGCAGTCCCACCGTAGGCATGGGAATAATGTTATCTCTACGCTCCATTCGTCCGGCATATTCGGCATGTACGTTTTCCTGTCTCTGTCTGCGCTCTTCCTGCCGCTTCTTTACGACCTCATATTTTTCCTGATCTACCTTCTCCGGTTCCGCTTCCTCTCCCCGATTCTCCAGCATGTACGCCAGCATGCTGTCATTTTTTTCATAAAACTGTGCATAGCCTGCCACATACCGGCAGATCTCCTGCTCACAGATCCGGAAGCCTTCCACCATCTCTCCGTTCAGGATCTGATATCCTAAAAATGCCATTTCCGGAAAATACTTCTTCCGCAGCTTCTCGATCTCCTGCTCCTGTGCCTGGGACAAGTGCCGTATCGGTTTTTGCAGAAAATTCAGTTTCGCCGAACCATAGGCGAACAGATAAGCCACACCATTCTCCGTCGTCCGTCTGCCATACAGCGCAATAGCAATGTCTTTGTTCTGTGCCATTCCGTTCATTTGTTTTATGTAAGATACCACATAATCTTCCACATAGACTCTGCAGTGCTTGTCCGCCTCTCCGATCTGCGTTATATTCTTCGGTAATTCCATACAAAAAACACCTCCCATGCCGTTTCTATCAGTTATCACTAACTATATCATCCGCACAGGAGGTATTTTAGCGTTCTTTGTCGCGTCCTTAAAAAAACACTTCGACAAAGTTTGCATAACTATTTATTTACTCGAATTTATATACGGTCACAGAATCATAATCACCATTTTCCCCACCAAAGATATAAGAAGGGAAGTTCTCATGATGAATGGTATCCGGATAATACTGGGTCTCCAGGGCGAATCCGCTTCTATTATCATAGGCTGCGCCTGCTTTCCCCTCCTCCGGTGCGATAAAGTTGCCTGCGTAGAACTGTACGCCGGGCAATGTGGTATATACCTTCATCACTCTGCCGCTCTTCGGTCCTTTCGCAGTCGCAATATGCTTCAGGCTGCCATCCCAGTCATCAATGCAGAAATTATGATCATAGCCACCCGTCAGCTTTAACTGTTCAAAGTCTGCTTCAATATCTCTTCCGATCTTCTTCGGCTGTGTGAAATCCATGGGTGTACCTGCCACTGCGCAGATCTCACCGGTAGGAATGGATCCCGGTACCACTGGTGTGAAATGGGAAGCTCCCAGCCATAATTCATGGTCTTCAATTCTGCCGGTGCCCTGTCCGTCCAGATTAAAATAGGAATGATTGGTCAGATTAAAAATAGTCCGTTTGTCACTGGATGCATGATAATGCAGTCTTAAGGCATTCTCCTCGTCCAGGGAATAGGTTACGGACACCTTTTTATGTCCGGGGAATCCCAGATATCCATCCTCGTCCTCCAGAGAAAAGGTGACACTGTTCTCTCCCGGTACCGCATCCCAGATTCTCTTATGGAAGCCCAGTTCAATATGTGTGTGCAGGTTGTTGGGTCCGTCATTTTGGTCCATCCGATAATCCACACCGTCTAATGTATATGCTGCCCCTGCGGTACGGTTCGCACAGGGTCCAACCACTGCACCGAAGAAGCTGTAATTCTTATAATAACGGTCCACACTGTCAAAGCCCAGTGTCACATCAGCTGTCACACCTTGCGCATCCGGTACCAGGATTCCTACCAGATTCGCACCGAGATCTGTTACCTTCGCCTGCATTCCCTTGCTGTTGCTCAGGGTATACAGAGATATCTCTTTTCCTTCCGGACTTTTCCCAAATACACTTTTTGTTACTGCCATTGTCTTCTCCTCCCACATTCATTCATTTTCTCTGCTGCTTATAACTCCACCCTGCCTTCTAAGGCACGGAGTAATGTTACCTCATCGATGTATTCCAGATCACCACCCACGGGCACTCCACTGGCAATTCTGGTCACCTTGATCCCGGTCGGTTTGATCAATTTACTGATATACATTGCCGTAGTCTCGCCCTCCAGGCTGGAATTGGTCGCAATGATCACTTCCTGCACATCTCCCTGCAGGCGCTCCATCAGTTCCTTCAGTTTGATATCACCGGGGCCCACGCCCAGCATGGGCGAGATGGCACCATGCAGGACATGGTACACACCTTCGTATTTGCCGGTCTTCTCATAGGCTGCCAAATCCCTGGTATTCTCCACCACCATGATCGTATGATGATCTCTTCTGGGATTTGCACACACCGGGCAGATTTCCTTATCTGTCAGGGTATAACACTCCTTACAGTACCGGACATTGGCTCTGGCCTCGATCATGACATTCGCCAGTCTGTCCACACGGTCCTTCGGCATATTGATCAGGTGAAAAGCCAGTCGTTGTGCGGACTTACTGCCAATCCCGGGCAGGGCTGCCAGTTCATCTATTAATTTATTGATCTGTCCGCTGTAAAGTTCCATTAGAAAGGAAATCCTCCTAAGCCTCCGGTCATTTTGCCCATGAGCTCTGCATTGGCTTCGTCAGCCTTGCGCAGTGCCTCGTTGGCTGCTGCCACGATTGCATCCTGTAATGTCTCAATATCCTCGGGATCCACGATCTCCTCTGCCAGTTTGATGGCTGTGATCTCTTTTTTACCGTTGATGGTCACTTCCACAGCTCCACCGCCTGCGGATGCAGAGAACTCCTTGGTCTCTAATTCCTTCTGTCCCTCTTCCATCTGACGCTGCATTCTCTGTGCCTGCTTCATCAGATTGTTCATATTACCGGGCATTGCGCCTCCGGGGAATCCACCTCTTTTTGCCATATTGTTACTTCCTCCATATTATTTATAATTGATTTCTCCGTGCTGCGCACTTTCGAAATCATAACATATATTCGCATTTCGGACTATCGTCCTACGTGCTCATATATGTTTACTCCCCTCATAGGAAGTCCGCTTTGCCTGCAAGCAGTCACGCTGCCTTTCTATGGGTGAGTTATTATTATATCTTACCTTATCTGCAAGCCTGTCGCAATCCTAAATTCATACAGGATCACTCCTCTTCGTCGATCTCCATGTTGATGACCTTGCTAAGATCTACGTAGTTGTCCTCGAACTGACGGTTACTTTCCACCGTCTGAATCGTCACTTCGATCTCCTTGCCGGAAAAGTCGGACAATAAAGCCTCCAGCTGCTGCTTATTCTGCTCGTGGGCTTCTCCCTTGAAATAATCGGAAGCCAGTCCGTCCTCCAGCACCACCATGAGCTTATTGTCTCCGCCCAGGCTCAATCTGGCATTTTTCAGATACATCTTCATGGGATTCTCTGCATTACCCACTATGGCCGGCCATTTCCGCACGATCTCCTGTACATCCTCGGGGATAGCCTTGGGCAGCTCCGGTTTGGGTCTCGCCGCGCCACCCTGCGGTCCCCCCTGTACTCTGGGAGTGCCGGCAGGCATTTGCGCTGTAACGACAATGCCGTTTTCCACTTTTTCCTCTACCTGACGGATACGATCCAGGACAGCTTCCTGATCTGTCTCCATCTCCGGCTTGCACAGCTTGATCAGCGCGATTTCTACCAGAATACGCTTCTGCGCCGCATAGCGGATCTGTCCGGACAGTTCGGAGAAAATATGAATATAGCGGATGATCTGATCCATGGAAAGCATGGAAGCTTCTTCCTTCAGATTCGCCAGATTATCCGTGGACATGTCTATGACATCCTCCAGATTATCCGCTGTCTGTACCAGCATCAGATTCCGCAGATACCAGGTAAAGTCCGTGACGAACTGTACCAGTTCTCTACCCTGCATGACAATCTCTTCCAACAGTTCAATGCAGCCTAACACATTCCGGTCCATGACGAAGCGCAGCAATCTGCTGAACACTTCCGTATCCACTGCCCCCAACACATCCAGGGTCATGTCGTAGGTCAGCTCCTTGCCCAGATGGAATGCAATACACTGATCCAGAAGGCTTAGCGCATCACGCATGGAACCGTCCGCTACTTTCGCAATGTAGCGCAGAGCTCTGTCCTCCACCTGTACCTGCTCCGTGTCCATCAGTTCCTTCATGCGATCCGTGATGGTATCAATGGAGATTCGTTTAAAATCATATCTCTGGCAGCGGGACAGGATCGTAATGGGGATCTTGTGCACCTCTGTGGTCGCCAGAATAAAAATAACATAAGAGGGCGGCTCTTCCAGAGTTTTTAACAATGCATTGAAAGCTCCGGGGGAGAGCATATGCACCTCGTCGATGATGTAGACCTTGTATTTTCCCTCCGCCGGGGAATAGGATACCTCGTCGATGATCTCACGAATATTGTCCACACCGTTGTTGGAAGCCGCATCGATCTCGATGACATTCATGCTGGCTCCCGCCGCAATCGCCTTACAAATACGGCATTCCCCACAGGGGCCGTCCTCTGTGGGGTGTTCGCAGTTCACTGTTTTCGCAAAAATCTTCGCCACCGTAGTCTTACCGGTACCTCTCGTTCCGGTGAACAGATACGCATGGCCGATCCGGTTCGCCCGCAGCTGATTCTTCAGTGTGGTCACGATATGATCCTGACCTTTGACATCGGAAAAAGCATCCGGACGAAACTTCCGGTATAGCGCTGTATATGACATGTGTTTTCTCTCTTCCTAACTTTGTTCTGCCGTGAAGACTTTCTTAATCGCCAAAACAGATACCCAGCATCTTAGCCTCCTGTACGATGGTGGCATCAGGGTCCACGGTCTTAAGCTTCCCTGCTACATCCTCTAACGGAACTCTTACGATCTCACGGTTCTTATAGCCTACCATGAAGCCGTACTGGTTGTCCAGGATCAGCTTGCCTGCCTCGGAGCCCAGACGGCTGGCGAATACTCTGTCGTAAGGGCAGGGGCTTCCGCCTCTCTGCATATGACCGGGTACGGTGACACGTACTTCTCTGCCGGTCTTCTCCTGGATCTGCGCAGCCACTTCATAGGATACGGAAGGGAACGGATATTTTTCCATCTTTTTCTTGTAATCTTTTTTCGGAAGGGCAGCGTCTTCCTTGGAAATAGCGCCCTCGGCTACCGCGATGATGGTAAAACGACAGCCTTTTTTGTCTCTGTCTTCGATCTTCTCGATCACCTTATCGATATCATAAGGAATCTCGGGAATCAAAATGATATCCGCGCCGCCGGCCATACCTGCATTCAGGGTAAGCCATCCTACCTTATGTCCCATCACTTCCACGATAAATACTCTGCCATGGGAAGCCGCTGTGGTGTGGATGCAGTCGATGGCATCCGTGGCGATGTCCACTGCGCTCTGGAAACCGAAGGTCATATCGGTGCCCCACAGGTCATTGTCAATGGTCTTGGGCAGCGTTACGATATTCAGGCCTTCCTTGCGCAGCAGGTTTGCGGTCTTGTGAGTACCGTTACCGCCCAGGATCACCAGGCAGTCTAACTGCAGCTTGTAATAATTCTGCTTCATGGCTTCGACTTTATTCAGTCCGTTAGGGTCCGGATCCTGGATCGTCTTGAAGGGAGTACGGGAGGTTCCCAGGATTGTTCCGCCCTTGGTAAGAATACCGGAGAAATCCTTGTCCGTCAGCATTCGGAAATTACCGTAGATCAGTCCTCTGTAACCATCCAGGAAGCCATAGATCTCCACCTCTTCCTTACCGTTCGCCAGGGTCTTCACCACGCCTCTCATAGCTGCGTTCAGGGCCTGACAGTCACCACCGCTCGTTAACATTCCGATTCTCTTCATCGTAGGATCCTCCGTTTCTATATTTCATTATTTTCTCTTGCGTCTGCTATAACTATCCAACACTTTGAATCGTTATTTCTATTTTAATACATTTGTTTTCATCTGAAAATAGTTTGTTGTAATTTCCGAAAGATTTCGATGTCCTGCAAACAAAAAAGAGTAACCGGAACTCTCCGGTCACTCTGCATTACCATCTCTGAAAAATGTATCCAGTTTTCCCAGACATTTGATCAATGTCTGCATTTCTTCCTCGTCCAGATCCCGAATGATCGTATGGATCATTTTCCTGTGAAAATCTCTGTGATGGAAAAAGGCTTTTCTCCCCTTCTCTGTCAGGGTCACCAGCACCACACGTTTGTCCTGTGTGCTACGGTTACGCTCCAGGTAGCCTTTTTTCTCCAGACTGTTCATATTCGTGGTCAGGGTTCCCACGGTGACGTGGAGTTCCCCCGCGATCCGTGACATACTCTTTGGTTCCTCGATGCCGATAGCCTCCAGAATGTGCATGTCATTATTCGTAATATCCTTGAATTCTTCTGTTATGACCGCCTTTGCCTCTGCATCCATCACGTTATGGAACAGGTTCACCAGCAGTTCATTCAGCACCCGGTTGTTGCTCTTCTCCATAGTGTCCTCTACGATATCTGAAATTTTTGGATCATTTTCAGTATATCGTCTACCAGGTCATCACGCAAGCCCCAATCGTAAGCCCGGCGCCAAATCCCGCCAGAACGATGCGGTCGCCGCGGTGCAGCTTTCCCTGCCTGTGCAGTTCATCCAGAAGCACCGGAATGGAAGCGGAGGACAGATTGCCTACCCTCTCCAGATTTGTAGGAAATTTTTCACGATCCGCATGAAGGCGTTTCGCCACTGCATCAATGATCCGGGCGTTGGCCTGATGCAATACGAACATATCAATATCCGGCACAGCAAGTCCGGCATCCGACAGTGCTTCCTCTATGCACTGCGGCACCCGTCTGGTGGCGAACCGGTACACTTCCTGTCCGTCCATCTGAATATAATGTTCTCTACCGTCCGTCGGCTGGTTTTGGTCCGCTTTTGCCGCTGAAGTCCTTGCATAGGGGGTTGTCAGTTCTCTCGCTCCACATTGCAGGACTCCGCCGCCGGTGCCGTCGGAATGGAGCGCCCTTCCCAAAATTCCTGCTGCCGGTATCCTTTTCTCCTCCACCGCCCGAGACTCTGCCCCGCATCGCTCCACGACTACCGCCCCGGCGCCGTCTCCAAACAGAATACAGCTACTCCGGTCCGTCCAGTCCACCAGCTTGGACAGCACCTCACTGCCGATGATCAATGCATTTTCTGCAAGTCCCGTCCGCAGGTAAGCATCCGCAGTATTCAGGGCAAATAAAAATCCGGAACAGGCCGCATTCACATCAAAAGCCAGTGCATTCACTGCGCCGATGTCCGCCTGCACCTGGCAGGCGCAGCAGGGCAGATACTGCTCCGGAGAACAGGTTGCCACCAGGATCAGGTCGATCTCTTCCGCTCTTTTGCCTGCCTGTTCCAAAGCTTTACGGGCTGCTTCTGACGCAAGTGTCACAACCGTCTCCCCAACAGACACATGACGCTCACCGATACCGGTTCTCTCACGGATCCATTCATCCGAGGTTTCCACCATCTGCTCCAATTCTTTATTTGTAACAATCCTTCCCGGAAGTGCACTTCCGGTTCCGGTGATTCTTATGGTCCTCACGCCATTTCCTCCATGATATCCACTGTTCTTTCTATTTTCTGCGCCCTCCAGGCATTGCTGCCACAGAACAACAGTCCGTTATCCACATCTCCCGTTGCTGCATTGATCAACGCTCTGGTGATGCAATAAGGCGCCGTCTTCGGGTCGCAGGTCTTAATGCAATGTCTGCATCCGGTCATAAACCGTTCCCCGGATGCCACTTTTTCCAGAAAAGCATTCCGTATGGCTCTTCCCGGCATTCCCACAGGACTTTTCACAATGACAATGTCTTCTTTCCGTGCGCCGAGATATGCCTGCTTGTATGCATCCGCCGCATCACATTCCTGCGTGGTCACGAACCGGGTTCCCATCTGTACCCCCGCTGCTCCCAACGACATGCAGTGTTCTTTGTCCTCTCCGGTGTAGATTCCGCCCGCAGCGATCAGAGGAATCCCCAGTTCTGCCGCCTGCCGGATCATTGCTGTAAGTTCCTTCTCATATTTCTGCGGTGTATACGCATCCAGTTCTTCTTTTTTAAATCCCAGATGTCCTCCTGCCAGTGGTCCCTCTGCCACGATAAAGTCCGGCTTTCTGTCGTATTTTTTCATCCAGTATTTCGTGACGACCGACAGGGCACGGGTGCTCGACACGATCGGAGCCAGCATCGTCCGATGGCTGCGCCCAGCCATCCTATTCTCCGTCTCTGCCACGATTCCGGGCAGATCTAACGGCAGTCCGGCACCAGAGATAATACAGTCGGTACCTGCCAGCACTGCTGCCCTGACATAATCCTCGTAGCGTTGTGTTGCCACCATGATATTGACACCGACGATACCGCCTCTTGCGATCTGCCTTGCTTTTTCTATTTCTTTTCCAATAGTGCGCAGATTACAGGCGATGGGATCTCTGTCAAAATCCGGCTCCCGGAAACCGATCTGGGCAGTAGAAATGATACCGATCCCACCTGCCGCAGCCACCGCTCCCGCCAGACCGGACAGGCTGATTCCCACACCCATGCCTCCCTGGATCACGGGAATATCTGCATGTAATTCCCCCAGAATCATTTTTCCGTGCTTCATCCCACATCACCTCTCGTTACCGCTTTAATACTTGCGGAACCTTTCATAACGTTCCTCTGCGATCTGTTCACCGGTCATGCCGGTATATTTTTGCAGGAATTCCTTGATATGTTCCTTGAGATACCCACCGATAGCCTCCACGGTACTTTGGTCTGCCCCGCCGTATTCCGGTACGATCCGTTCGATCACACCAAGGCGTTTCAGATCTTCGGATGTAATATTCATGACTTCACTGGCTTCTCTGGCACGGTCAGCATCCTTCCATAATATAGAAGCAAAGCCTTCGGGAGACAGGATCGAGTATGTGGCATTTTCCATCATCCACACCTCATTGCCTACCGCCGTAGCCAGTGCCCCGCCGCTGCCGCCTTCTCCGATAAGGATGCACAATACCGGTACTTTTAAGGCTGACATCTCCAGCAGATTCCGGGCAATGGCCTCGCCCTGGCCTCTCTCCTCTGCCTCCACACCGCAGAAAGCTCCCGGCGTGTTTACAAAGCTGATAATGGGTCTGTTGAATTTCTCCGCCTGTTTCATCAGGCGCAGTGCCTTACGATACCCCTCCGGCATGGGCATACCGTAATTGCGGCTGGCACACTCCGCAAAATCCTTGCCCTTCACATCTGCAAGCACTGTCACCGGCTGTCCGTCCAGGAATGCCACCGCACCTACCAGTGCTTTATCATCCCCGTAATAACGGTCTCCGTGAGCTTCCACTACATAATCGAAAATGTAGGGAATATAGTCGGTTGCTGCCGGTCTGTCCACTCTCCGGACGGTCTTGACCTTTTCCCATGCTGTTCTGGGGAGTGTCAGGAATGACCGTTCCTTCACAATCTCCGTAGGTTCAAAATGGAAGTCAATATTCTTCTTAAAATCCGCATAATTCCCCTCACTGCACCGATGCGTCGTGATCAGGAAATATAAGGTTTTCTTCAGATTCTCCCGACGGACGATACCGTCCACAAAACCATGCTCCTGTAAAAATTCCGCTGTCTGGAAGCCGTCAGGGAGACGCTGTCCCAGGGTCTGCTTAATGACTCTCGGTCCTGCGAAGCCGATCAAGGCTCCCGGTTCCGCCATGATCACATCGCCCAGCATGGCAAAGCTGGCCGTTACGCCACCTGTGGTGGGATCCGTCAAAATAGTCGCATAGAGAAGTCCTGCTTCTCCATGCCGTTTGATCGCTGCGGAGGTCTTTGCCATCTGCATCAGCGACACAATTCCCTCCTGCATTCTCGCACCGCCGGAACAGCAGAACAAAAATACGGGCAGCCGCAATTCTGTCGCCTTTTCAATTGCCCGGGTGACTTTCTCGCCGACCACATGTCCCATACTGCCCATCATAAATTTAGATTCGCAGATGCCGATCACAGCCTTTTCCCCATAGATCTCGCATTCACCTACGGTCACCGCTTCTTTCACGCCGGATTTTTCCCTGGCCTCCGACAGCTTTTCTTCATAGCCCTCATATTTCAGTGGATTGCTCTCTTCTATCTCCTCGAACCAGGGTTGAAAGCTTTTTCGGTCTGCCACCATGCGGATCCGGTTGTGGGTCTTCACCCGAAAATAATAACCACACTCATAGCAGACATATTTATTTTTCGCTGCCCGGTCTCTGTTTATCATTTTCTTACATTTCGGGCATTTGATCTCTGTTTCTATCGTTACATTTCCCATACTTGCACCTCTTATCCTGCAATATTCATCCTCTTGCCCTGACAAGTCTCCCTGTCTGCCGGATATGCAGGCTGTTGTATCACTTTACCGCAAAGGTAAGCTCTGCTTTCGCCGCCAGTTTTCCATTCACCGTGGCGATTGCTTCCCCGACACCTATCGGTCCCTTGCTGCGGATAATGGTGGTCTCCAGTTCCAAGGTGTCTCCGGGACGCACCATCTGTTTGAATTTTGCCTTGTCGATCCCTGCAAAATAAGCTGTCTTGCCTCGGTTCTCCGGCAGAGACAAAATTGCCACCGCCCCGGTCTGGGCAAGTGCCTCCAGGATCAGTACTCCTGGCATCACCGGATTTCCCGGAAAATGTCCGGCAAAATACGGTTCATTGAAGGTTACGTTTTTGCGTCCCACCGCTCTGACACCGGGCTCCAGCTCCTCGATCGTATCGATCAGCAGAAACGGGTGTCTGTGTGGCAGAATCTCCATGATTTCCTGGGTGTTATATACTGACATTATTCCTCCGTTCCGCGAATGCTGTCGTATCAATTACTTCCTCGCATTCTGCAATCGTCCTCGTTTATGTTCTGCCTTCTATCCTATGTCTTGAACATCTGCTGCGGTTATTCTGTGTACTTCTTCAATAGCAGACTCGCATTATGTCCGCCGAAGCCCAACGAATTGGTCAGTGCATAAGGCACCTCTTCTTCGTAGCTGTCCCGACAGTAATTCAGATCCAGCTCCTCCTCCGTCTCACGCAGTCCTACGGTACGATGGATATAGCCTTCCTGAATTTCTTTTACGCAGGTGACGAATTCCACTGCACCCGCTGCTCCCAGAAGATGTCCCACCATGGATTTGGTGGAATTGATCTTCAGGTCATAAGCATGTTCTCCAAATGCGAGCTTGATAGCTCTGGTCTCGAACAGGTCATTATGATGGGTGCTGGTTCCGTGTGCATTAATATAAGTAAGCTCCTCCGGCGCCACGCCGCCGTCTTTTAAGGCATTCAGCATGGCGGTGGCTGCTCCGCTGCCGTCCTCCGCAGGGGATGTAATATGGTAAGCATCCGAAGAACAGCCATAACCGATCAGCTCCGCATAGATTTTTGCTCCGCGCCTCTTTGCATGTTCCAGTTCTTCCAGTACCACTACCGCCGAGCCTTCTCCCATAACGAAGCCATTGCGGTCTTTATCGAAGGGAATCGAAGCTCTCTGAGGATCTTCACTAAACGACAATGCTGTCAGTGCGGAAAATCCGGCAATGCCGATGGGCGTAATAGAACTTTCCGTTCCTCCGGCTACCATCACGTCTGCATCACCGTACTGAATGGTACGGTATGCTTCTCCGATGGAATGTGTACCGGTCGCACAGGCGGTAACCACATTCAGGCTCTTTCCCTTTAATCCATAGGCAATGCTGACATTACCTGCTGCCATGTTGGAGATCATCAGAGGCACCAGCATGGGACCTACCCTGCCGGGACCTTTTTCCTTCAGGCGGTCATATTCCCGCTCCATGGCCTGTAAGCTTCCGATGCCGCTTCCCACACTGCAGCCCACCATATACGGATCTTCCTGTTCCATAGTAAGACCAGCATCTGCGATCGCCTGTCCTGCAGCTGCTACTGCGAACTGGCAGAACTGCTCCATTCTGCGGGCGGATTTTTTGTCCATATATTGTGTAGGATCAAAATCCTTCACTTCCGCTGCCAGCTTACAACGGTAATCCGCAGTATCAAAATAGGTTATAGGACCAAATCCGGTCTTGCCCTTTTTGATACCATCCCAGAATTCCTCTACGCTGTTTCCAATAGGAGTGATGGCTCCCATGCCTGTTATTACAACTCTTCTATTTTTACCCATACGTGATATACTCCCTCGCGTCCTGACTTATTTTCTATCCTGCTGTATCGTTAGCGGACATATTTTCTATTCTGCGTTGCTGTTGCCGGACATAGTTTTACATTGCCATACCGCCGTCCACGCACAGCACCTGGCCGGTGATATAGTCTGAGGAATCTCCTGCCAGGAACAGAACCGCCTGTGCGACATCCTCCGGTCTTCCCATTTTCTTAAGCGGGATCTGTCCGACCGCATTATCCTGTACCGCCTCCGGCAGCTTGTCTGTCATATCTGTCCGGATAAATCCCGGTGCCACGGCATTCACACAGATATTCCGGGATGCCAGTTCTCTTGCTACGCTTTTCGTCAGACCGATCAGTCCCGCCTTGGAGGCGGAATAATTAGCCTGCCCGGCATTCCCGACGATGCCACTGACAGAAGAGATATTGATGATCTTGCCATATCTCTGCTTCATAAAGGTCTTCGTCAAATGCCGGATCATGTGAAATGCGCCTTTCAGATTTGTATCCAGGACTGCATTGAATTCTTCTTCCGTCATCCGCACGATCAGATTGTCCCGCGTGATCCCGGCGTTATTGACAAGGATGTCAACTCTGCCGTATTTCTCTGTTACTGCCTTTACAAAGGCTTCACTCTCTGCAAAATCCGCAACATTGCACTTCACAGCCTCCGCCACGCCGCCTTGGCTTCGGATGTCCGTCGCCACTGCTTCTGCCGCCTCTGCAGAGCCATTATAATTAATGATCACCGTGGCTCCTTCTGCTGCCAATGCTTGTGCCACTGCTTTTCCGATGCCCCGTGATGCTCCTGTGACAATAGCAACTTGTCCTGTCAGACTTTTTCCTGTCAACATACCAGTTCCTCCATCACCCGGTCCAGATCCTCCGGTTTCTCGATATTGTATATTTTGACATTTCTGTTAATTTTACGGACGAAGCTGCTGAGTGTCTTCCCAGGACCGATTTCTATGAAAGTGTCCACGCCATCTGCGATCATGCGCTCTATGCTCTGGGTGAACTGTACGGGACTGGATACCTGTTGTTTCAGCAGTTCCTCAACCTGTGACGCATCTGTCACATAATCCGCTGTTACGTTAGACACATAAGGAATCCAAGGGGTTGACAGCTTGACGCTTTTCAGTTCTTCTGCCAATTGTTCTCCCGCATTTTTTAACAGGGCTGAGTGGAACGGTCCACTGACCTTTAAGGGTATACAGCGTTTTGCACCTGCTTCTTTCAGCGCTTCTGACGCCGCCTCTACTGCATCTGCCTCTCCGGTGATCACGATCTGTCCCGGGCAGTTATAATTTGCCACCGAAACGACTTTGCCGGTTTCTTTTGCTGTCTGTTCGCAGATTTTTGCCACGATATCTCCGTCCAGTCCTAATACCGCTGCCATGGCGCCTCCTTCCGGATAGGCCTCCTGCATATAGATACCACGCATCCTTATGATCCGGAACAGGTCCGGCAGTTCCATCACACCAGCAGCAGCCAGCGCCCCATATTCTCCAAGGCTTAAGCCTGCTGCCATCTCCGCTTTCAGACCCTTGGCTTCCAGTACCTTCAGGATTGCGACTTCCATGGTAAGCATAGCGATCTGCGTATATTCTGTAACGTTGATATAAGGATTTTCCTCAAAGGTCAGCTGCTCCATAGAGTACGGATGTCCGCTATCCGCCTGCTTTTCCCGCTTATCCTGCCAGTACAGATTCTGAAGTACCTTGTCCGCCAGCTTCCATACCGCCTGTGCTTCCGGGTAAGTATCATGGAATTCTTTTCCCATTCCTATGTACTGGGATCCCTGTCCCGGGAATAAATATGCGATCTTGCTCATTTTTGTCATCTCCTAATTACTATGTGATGCTATTGTTCCCCTCGGTTACAGCATATTTTTTGTAACACACCATTTTCCCTATATCATTTGCCGCGCATTGCTGTCCATAGTTTGTTGTTCTGCATCTGTGATTGGCGTTTAGTGTTACTGTCTTTTCCTTTGTGCCGTTATACACTCCTGTGCCTGCTGCACTGTTTCTTCAATAATCTCACGGCAGGTCTGTTCTCTGCGGATCAATCCTGCGATCTGCCCCGCCATCAGGGTTCCGTTTACGGTATCTCCGTCCTGCACTGCCTTCCTGAGAGATCCCAACGTCAGCTTTTCCAGCTCCATGAAATCGGCATTTTCTTTTTCCAATTTCAAATACTCTCTGGTCATCTGATTACGTAAGGAACGCACCGGATGTCCGGTAGACATTCCTGTCACCACGGAATCGATATCCTTTGCCTTAATGATCTGATTCTTATAATTTTCATGGACGATAGATTCCTTCGATGCGACGAACCGGGTGCCCATCTGGATGCCTTCCGCTCCCAGCATAAAAGCCGCCGCCATGCCTCTGCCATCGGCGATACCTCCGGCTGCGATCACCGGGATAGACACTGCATCCACCACCTGCGGAACCAGCGCCATGGTCGTGGTGGAACCGATATGTCCACCGCTTTCCATGCCTTCTGCCACCACAGCGTCCGCTCCGGCACGCTCCATCATCTTCGCCATAGCCACACTTGCCACCACCGGGATGACCTTCACTCCGGCATTCTTCCACAGTTCCATGAATTTTCCGGGGTTCCCCGCTCCTGTGGTTACTGCTTTTACTCCTTCTTCCACAACGATCTTCGCCACTTCGTCTGCGTTGGGATTGAGCAGCATGATATTCACACCAAAGGGCTTGTCGGTCAGCTCTTTACATTTGCGGATCTCCTCCCGGACGACCTCAGGCGGAGCGGAAGCGGCTCCGATGATACCTAAGCCTCCGGCATTTGATACCGCTGCCGCCAGCTTATGTTCCGCCACCCATGCCAT
>ERZ1026894.1073-NODE-1073-length-17524-cov-3.295953_pt1 | contig 17524 bp, 9 predicted proteins | sample MGYA00380177_ERZ1026894 | MGnify/ENA primary metagenome ERZ1026894 (study PRJEB33269, sample SAMEA4719813) | human gut metagenome | biome: human-associated habitat; feature: organic feature; material: feces | place: Cameroon | collected 2013-10 ... | reverse complement strand
GCTCAAAGCCACCCCATTTGAGGCCCGCTTCAAGGCAGACTCCTACAGTAAACTGGTTTATGCAGGCAAAGGAATGCAGTTCGGCAGCTTCATAATGAATCTGGGCCTTGACTTCCTCGACGCCAAGGCAGACCCACGGAATCCTATGACCAACTACAAACGACTGACGGCATCCGCCCGTCTGCAAGACTCGTGGTCCATCGGTGACATGAGGCTCCGCTGGAGGAGCAACTACGACTACACGGGGTCGTTTGACGACGAGAAACACGACCCCGAAATTCTCAAGCAGAAAGACGACAACTACAAATCCAGCTACAACCGATTCGGCATGACCCACTCTCTGTTTCTATCCCCAGGAAAGGAATCCGCATTGAAATCTCTCAGCCTTGATATCGCCCTTGCCTATGAATGGAGCAAGATTGAGCAGCAGAAAAGCATCAGCCTGAGCCGCGACATGGCGGCATCCACATCACTCGAAGAGGGCGAACACGACGGTCTTTACCTGCCCTACCATTATATATCCAACGTAACCGTAGACGGCAAACCGCTCAACCTCTTCGCCAAGATGAAAGGTGTATTCGCCATGACCACAGGCAGAATGGGGCATAACATCAATGCTGGAGCAGAATGGAAAATGGACAAGAACTACGGCAGAGGACAACAGTATGACCCGGCACGCCCCATCAGCCCCGGCACGCCCTACCGTCCACGCATATACAGCCATATACCGGCTATGCACCAACTTAGTTTCTATGCGCAAGACAACATCACGCTACCTTTCGGCGGCAACCTGCTATCGGCACAGATTGGAGTGAGGGGAAGTTCGCTGGCAAATCTCAGCAGCAGATACAAGATGAGCGGAAAGGTATACATCGACCCAAGACTGAATCTGCAATGGAGATTCCCCGAAACCGACATCGCCGGAAAGCCGATGACCATAGACGTGAACGGCGGATGGGGACGACAGACAAAATACCCCACCCTTCTCCAGATTTATCCCGACAGGATATATACCGACCTCATAGAGTTGAACTATTACAATCTCACCCCCGAATACAAACGGCTCTATCTGCATACATACATCGACGACCCCACGAACTACAGCCTGCAACCTGCGCGCAACGACAAATGGGAACTGAGATTGGGAATGCAATACGACGGGAATTCCCTGAGCATCACATACTTTCATGAGCGGATGAACGACGGATTCCGCAGTTCGTCGCAGGTTAGGCCATACAGCTATCGCGACTACGAAGAGAACGCCATCAACGGCAACACGCTCACAGCCAAGCCTTCACTTGAGAACCTGCCATACAGCGACAAAAAGATTCTCGGCATCTACTCCATGACGACCAACGGCAGCAGAATGATAAAGGAGGGCATAGAATGGCAGATGGCAACAAAGCGCATAGAGGCTATCATGACGCGTCTCACCGTAAACGGGGCATGGTTCAAGACCACATATACGAACAGCGAACCGATGTTCAGCAGAAACTCAACAGCCGTGATTGAAGGCACACCTGTAAACGACCTTTACATAGGATATTACGACAACAGGACCGGAAGCGTGAGGGAACAGTTCAACACAAACTTCATGGCAGACACCTACATTCCGCGGCTCAACCTGTCGTTCTCCATCACGGCAGAATGTATGTGGTATACATCATCACAGTCAATACGTAGCAATGGCGTGCCGCTGAAGTATATGGACTACAACGGGAACATACACGAATTCACCGACGAATGCAAGAGCGACACATACCTACAGTGGCTGGTAAACAAATACAACGACTCGGCATGGCTCAAGCAAAAGGTGCCTTTCTACATGTTTCTCAACCTGAAGGTGACCAAAGACTTCGGCAAGTGGATGAAGATAGCCCTCTTCATAAACCGCATGATAGACTATATGCCCGACTATACCACGAACAGCGGACTGAAAGTAAGACGCACGTCAAAACCATATTTCGGAATGGAATTGAACTTCTCTGTATAGCACTGACATACAAACATGATATTGAAACCATATAAGAAACAATAAAACAAATATGATATGAAGACATTCAAACTATTTATTATCCTGGCATGCATAATGGGAATAGCATCATGCAGCAACGACGACGGTGCGTCTATTGACACCACACCCACAGACATGAAAATGGTTTTCCAACTACCTGAAGGATACGGAAACGACGCCACGCTGACCGACATCAGCATCACGCTGACCGACATCAACACGCAGAAGAAAACGACCATAAGCGGTGAGGCCGACGACAACAAAACCGTTACGCTGAAAAGCATTCCGGGCGGTTACTACAGGATTGACGCTTCGGGAAAGCTGAACTACAGGAACAAGGACCTCGTGAGCAAGACAGTGGATGTGTTGGCATACAGCGAGGGAGTGATACTGACAAGAGAATCGCCTGTGGCAGAACTGAAACTACAAGTGACTTCACAACCCGACGCCGACCCTGCCGACATTGCCTACAGAGGATTCGTGCTTGGCGAAATATTCTGTGCCGGCACGGCAAACAAACAGGGCAACTATTATTATGCCGACAAATACTTCATCATATACAACAATACCGACCACGTGCTGTATGCCGATTCGCTCGTCATTGCCGAAAGCGACTTTCTGACCACCATGAAGCAGACATATACACCAGACATCATGGCAACGGACATGGCTGTAAGCGCCATGTATATGATTCCCGGCAGCGGCCACGACGTGCCGGTACAGCCGGGCGGCAAACTGCTTGTAGTGGACAATGCCGTGAACCACACCGTGGCGAACCCGAATTCATGGAACATGACAACGGCCGACTACGAATGGTATGACGAAAGCACAAACCCACAGTATACCGACATCGACAACCCCAACGTGCCCAACCTGGAGCGCATATACAGCAGTACGCTGACGCTTTGGAGCCCTCACACACAGGGTTTCAAATCATATGCCCTCGCCAGGATGCACACCGACAAGAAGACTTTCCTCACCGACTACATGTATGACTACACATACCATCTCGTGGGACAGACCGGCGAGGCTGACATGACGGGAAGCTCATACCGTCTGCCAAACAGCTGGATACTGGATGCCGTGAACATGAGCGTACCGGCTCTTTTCCAATGGATAGTGACATCGCCCACACTCGACAAGGGATATACATACTGTGCGGATTTCGGTTGGGACGACAGCCGCTACGGAAAGAGCGTGCGCCGTAAGGTGGCATCAATGGACCAGGGCCGTGCCATACTGCAAGACACCAACAATTCTACCGATGACTTCGAACCACGTGCCAAGGCTGATCCATTCCATGTGTTCGCCAAATGATCTCACCACTAATGAACGACAGAATCTATAGAACCGCATTTCTGCTGCCGCTTGCAATGGCAACGATGGCAACATACGCCAACGACAGCATATTATACTCAAAGGCTGAAACAGAGCTCGCAAGGATGCAAGTCATTCAGGAGCTTTTCCATTCACCGGCCCTGAGGAATATAATGCATGTCAATTCCCTGTCGGAAGTGACAATAAAAGGACTGCTTTCGCCGGCAACGGCTGCAAAGATTCCACAACTCGGAAACGGCGGGAAGAGCATGACGGTGGAGGCACGCAGCTTCCAGCATCTCGGCAAGAGCAGCCTTGTATGGGGAAACGCTTCATACGAAAACGGAAGGAAATATGATGTGGTATGGAACGAAACGAGCGATTTCATGCAGCTTTATCCCTACGTCATGGGGGATCCACGTGGCGGCGACACCAAATATGAGGAATACAGACTCGACGGAGGCTATTCGGCAAGACACGGGAAACTGCACTACGGCGTGGAACTGGGTTACCGGGCTTTGTCGGAATACCGCGACCGTGACCCCAGACCCAACAACACCGTGGCAGACCTCTATGCAAAGGCCGGCGTGGGATATGCCATAACAGAGACGTATGCATTGGCTGCCGACATCAATGGTGGGAAATACAAACAGACCAACGAACTGTCATATTTCAACGAGCTCGGTGCACAGAAGGAATATCATCTGACAGGCATCTGCAACGACTTCGCCAGATTCTCAGGGGCAAGCAACAACACGTTTTTCAAGGGTTACGGCTTGGGCGCCGCATTGTCTGCAGCTCCAGTCAGCGGATACGGATTGACGGCAACGGCAGGATACCAGTTTACGCAAAGAGAAAAGATCCTCACCGACCTGAACCGTCTGCCGCTGCACAAGCTGTGCATCAACAAGTTTTATGCAAACGCAGGATATATCACGGAGCGATATGGCATCAGACTATGCGGAGATTACAGTCAGCGGCGGGGCAACGACAATCTGTTCGGCGACCCGTCGGGTAATGTATATCCACAAATAGGCTCCAAAGAGCAGTATAGCGGCAGCGTGGCAGACATCAGCATTGACGGCTATTGGCTCACGGCATCACGGGGGGGATTCATCTGGGAGATACGGCCAAAGGCAAGCATGACAATGGTGACCAACAAGCACAAGGACTCCGGCAACCGGCTCGACACCAACGACATGACAGTCTGCATCAACGGCGGAACGAAATACATCTTCGGCAAGAACATGGTCAGCGTCAAAGCCGACATAATGTACCGCCACAATATCAGCTCCAAGACAGAAATATACAGCAGTTGCAACGAGAACCTTACTGCCACGATGCTGCGAATCGGCGAGTATTTCGCAAAAGGCGAGACCGCCTTCGGCATCAATGCCGGATATTCAAGGAGAGTATGGGGCAACAAGGCACTGACCGTCGGACTGAGTTGGCAGCATGGCATATATCTCGGCAACTGCTGCGACAACAGGTACGAAACAACTTTGGCAATGACATTATAGCCGAATGTCAAAAAGAAACATATAAAGGAATAAACAAGAAACAAGCAAAACCACAACAAACAAAAATTCATCAGATTATGAAAAGACAATTACTGTTCATAGCCAGCATCATGGTTTCTGCAGCAAGCATGGCACAAAGCTTCTCCGGCGGAACCGGAACTGCAGCCGACCCGTATCTTATCAGCAATGTGAACGACCTGAAGGAATTGAGCACGATGGTTGACACTCCTGGAGAAGGTGACACTCAGCAGACATACGGAAAGTATTTCAAACTCACGCAGGACATCACGGAACCATTCAAATACATGATAGGACTGGAGGGATTCTTCAAAGGCGACTTCAACGGCAACGGACACTGCATCAACCTGGACATCGACATGGCGACAGACGATTATGTGGGACTTTTCGGTACCGTGAAATCCGGATCCGTACACGACCTCGCCGTAAAAGGTTCTGTGAAGGGCAGAAGATACGTGGGCGCCATCGTGGCAAACCCCACCAACGAAGCAACTCTCTATAACCTCGCGAACTACGCCACGGTGACTTCTTCGTATTCAAGCATCGCATACGTCGGTGGCGTCATCGGCGGTATCATATCACAAAGCGACGGCACATCAGGAGGGGCTACCGTAAGCCGATGCGCCAACTACGGCACAGTGAGTTGCGACGGAGGCGCCGTGGGCGGTGTGATTGGCTATTCCGGACAGGCGGTGGGCAACACCATAAGCGACATAGCCAACTACGGATACGTGGAGAACAAAGGTGCACAACGTGTCGGCGGTGCCATCGGAAACCCGATGTGGAACGACAAGATACACCGCATCGCCAACTTCGGAACAATGAGCAGCGACAACATTTCCGGCTGTATAGGCAATTCAAACCCTACCGACCTCGGTGAGATCTTCTATGACAGGCAATATGCCCATAACTCTATGGACATACCGGCACAGGAGAAAAACACGACGGAAATGACTGGTGAACAGATGAAGGCGCTGCTCGGCGAAGATTGGGTCTATGCTGACGGACTGTTGCCACGCCCCAATATGGAAGGACTGGAAAACAGCGATATCGCCATACTGTATGCCACACCTGTATTGCTTGCCGACGGCGACTATCTGCAGAAAGTGACAAAGGACTTCCACGTGTCTTTGGGCAATACGGCATACGGCAACGTAAGTTGGACTGCAAAGAACGGTCTTGTAGAAATCACAGAAGACGGGAAAGCTACCATTAAGGGCTATGGCAAGGAAACACTCACTGCTTCGCTCAACGGCGAAACGAGATGCATCGACATCAACATCTGCTCCACCAACGGCATCAATGACATCACTGCGGCGAAGAAGGACTGCGGCGTATGGTATGACATCTACGGACGAAAGACCGACAGGACCACACGTGGCATCTACATACACAACGGCAAAAAGATTGTAGTAAGATGAAAAGGATAACATCATCTATAATGGCGCTGGTTACCGCACTGCACATCAATGCGGTGCCGGCAAACCAGCGCCCTTTTGTATATACGCAGCCCGACGGCAGGCAGTTCACGCTAACTCTCGTCGGCGACGAGCATGCACATACGTATAGGGACAGCCAGGGATATGCCGTAACGATCGGTGATGACGGCTTCGTGGTCAGACTGGCTGAAAAGGCTGAAACACTGCTGAAGGCAAAAAGAATCGAGGCTATAAACGAAAAGAGAATGCTGACGGCAGGACTGAGGAACTCCTTTCGGCCAGCCCCGGGGAAAGACACCCGCGGACTCATAATCCTCGTGAATTTCGATGATCTCAAATTCAACAACACAAAAGAGGAAATCCACAAACAGATGAACGACGAGGGATACAGCAAGAACGGAGCTACGGGGTCGGCACGTGATTATTTCATCGCACAGTCGTCCGGCCAGTTCCAGCCTACATTCGACGTCGTTGGCCCGGTGAATCTTGACATGCCATACAGATACTACGGGGCAAACGACAAAAAGGGAAGCGACAAGAATTCTGCTGTAATGATATTCTCTGCCGTGCAGAAGGCTGCAAACGACGGACTCGTCAATCTGAACGATTATGACACCGACAACGATGGCATCGTAGACATGGTATATATAATATATGCCGGACTTGGCGAGGCTGACGGCGGAGATGCCAATACTGTGTGGCCTCACATGTGGAACCTGCAAGGCAGCGCAATGTTTGCCAACCAAAGAATCCAGGACAAACGGCTGGGACTATATGCCTGTTCGGCAGAATACCGTACGGACAGGTTTGCGGATGAGGGGAAATCATTCAGCGGAATAGGAACGTTTTGCCATGAATTCGGCCATTGCCTTGGTTTGCCAGACATATACGACGTTTCATACAGCGGCGGCTACGGGATGGGGACATACGACATCATGTCGAGCGGATCATATCTGAACAACGGCAATACTCCGCCAAACTACAGTGCCTTTGAACGATACAGCATGGGATGGCTGATGTATGACGACATCACAACGGATCGGGACATCACGCTATCGCCAATATCTGAGAGCAACACCGCAATAAGACTCTCGTCGCCAACCTCTCCCAACGAGTATTTCATACTTGAAAACCGCCAGCAGGATGGTTGGGACGCATATCTGCCTGCTTGCGGACTGATGATTACCCACATAGACTATGATGAAGAAGTATGGAACAATAACACTGTGAACAATGATCCCAACCACCAGCATGTGATGATGATGGCGGCTGACAACAGTTGGGCAACGTCTACACAAAGCGGTGACCTCTATCCCGGACTCCTTGACAACACATCGTTTACCGATACATCAATACCGAATTCTCTGCTTTGGGACGGCACGCCACTCAACAAGCCCGTAACGGATATCAAGATGACGGAAGCGAGAATCAGTTTCCATGTGGGTGTCAATGCCACGGGCATATCATCTGTTGACTTCTGGCAGAAAGCAGATGGAAGGTCTTTCGACATTGAAGGAAGGGAATTACTTACTGACAGAAAGCAGACCGGCAAATCACCATTGGGCATCACAATAGTGAATGGCAGGAAAATCATCAATTAGGATTAAAAACGAAACGGTCATCAGACCGTTAAACCCAAAATCGGTCATCAGGGCTTGCTTGGATTTGGAATACGAGAACAGGGCTGAACTTCACACACAAGAAGTTCAGCCCTTATTATTTACCCGCATAGGAGATGCCTGGTCTGCATCATCTAACTACCTTCCTCATTGTCTTGCCGTCTCTCACAATATATATTCCCTTCGGCAGGACGGAGGTGTTAATGCGCATGCCATTGAGGTCGTAAACCTCCTTGCCCTGGAGAACGGCATCGGCAGACACACCGTTTATGGCAGACACCACCTTGTTCTCCTGAACCACGACAATCTTCATCTCTCCCACTCCATCGGTGATGGTGATGGTGGCATCACGCTTGTCGATGCCGGCAGGCAATGCGGAATATTCTATCTGCAGGTCGTCGGCGGTATATTCTCCTGGCTCGCTGACCACCTTACACCACTGTTCGTCCGACGTTGCCGTCTTCCATCCGAGCTTCGAGAATATGGTCTTTGTAGCTACTCCTGCTTCCTTGTCCACAAACACGGTGTCGTTGTCTACCGTCACCTCTCCCTTGTCGCTGACTTTCGCCGACACCATCACGGAGTGTTTCACCACCGGGAATACGGCAAGCGATGTCTGCCCGCCAGGAGCTGCCTGGAAATAGCCCGTCAGCGGGCGCCACTCTCCATTCTTCAACATATATGCGGTGTTGCCGTGGTCGCGCATCGGAGCCATGGCGAAGGCGCATTCCATAGCGTCGTTTTTCTCCGGAATGCCGTCGATGACAACGAAGAACTCATCGTTGATGACATAGTCCTTGCTGAGCTGCACCTCCACCACTCCGTCGTTGGTGGTCAGCGCATAGTTCAGTTCCGTCATCGTCCACGTGTCGAGCAGGTCTATCTTCTGGTCGGGGAGTCCGTCTTTTGATGTATAGAGCGAGAACGACACATTGGCAATCTGGTCTATGAGTTCCTCTGCCGAGGCTTTGGTGAAGTTGACATACATACCGGTGAGGAGCATCGGTGTGGATGGCTTGGAGAATTTCTCCGCCCATGCCGTGATGCCGAGTTTGTTGGCTCCCGGCAGGGTAAGGTTGCCATCGGTGAAATTGGTCTGATATCCGTCCTTGGGTTCGAAATTCGTGATGTAGCCGTCGAACTGCACCTGCACACTGTCGTCCTGGAACGTGTAGCCGGTCTCGTTCTGGGCGATGTGGGTGACATACCATTTGTTCATCTTCTCATGGCTGAAATCCACGTCCTTTGTAGTGAATATTCCCTTTGGCGTGAATATAGGGTCGGTGTTGTTTTTCAGTTCATACTCTGAATATATCGCCCACGAATACTGGTCGGGGAATCCTGTAGAGCGGTCGGTGTAATGCACGGTGGCGAGCGGTGCCACCATACGCATCCTCGTGGTGAGGTCGCGGAATTCTGCCGGCCATTCCACCTGTGCCGTCGGCTCCTGTCCTTCAACGCTTACGAAGGCAGTCCTGGTCACCTCGTCTTCTTCATCGCCGGCTTTCACTTTCAGCGTTACGTCGTAGTTGCCGGGCTTGGTGTAATATACGGTAGGGTTCTGGTCGGTAGAGGTCTCCGGCGTGCCGCCGGGGAATGTCCATTCCCACGACTCTGGGGTGCCGGCGGAGAGGTCGGCAAACTGTATCTCCTCGCCTGTCTTCACGGCAATCTGGTCGATGGTGGTCACGCTGCTCACCGTGAGTCCGTCCACATAGAAGTCGCCGAGGTATCCGCCTACGTTGAAGCCATCGTCGGTTCCCGGACCGTAGGTGAGGCGCAGCTTCACCGTCTTGCCGGCAAATTCGGTCAGGTCGGCGTCTACCTTGCGCCATGCGCTACCCTCGTCGGCAACGCCCGTGCTCTTCCAGAGGTCTGTCTGAGTGGCGAAGTTGTCGGCTGAAGCACTGATTGTCAGCGTGGCATATTCGTTCCACATTGTGTCAAAGTATACGTATCCATGGAACTGTGCATTGGCGGGCACATCGATGTCTTTGCTCGTTATCGTGCCTATGGTGCGGTGCACGATATTATATGGTCCGTCGATATGCAGCGAGGCTTTGTCGTCGGGATCGATGCCCGTGAATGCCTTGTCGCCGGAAGGCTGCTTCAGGGTGAAGGTCACGTTGTTGCCCTCTCCATTGTCCTGGGTCCAGTCGTCAAGCGTACCACCGTCGAAGTTCTCGGTCCACACCGTTTCTTGCCCTGTAGCGGCGTTTTTCACGCTGAAGTCTGCCTTTATCCCCTTGGCATCGGCACGGCGGATGGTGCGCGGCATACTTGACGGGAAGGGTGCCGGACGGTATTCCAGGCGCAGCGCCTTACTGTCTTTGGCCGGACTGGCGGTTTGTATTCTGCCTACTAAAACCTTGTTGTCGTCGGTGGCATATGCTGTATAGAACATGCCTGCCGCGACAGCTAAAACGAACGATGTGGTAAGTAATCTGTTCATAACGTTTCCTTTTTTATATACTATAGTTCCGCATGTATTTCCACATGCCGTCATATTGACGTATTGTCTGCAAATTTATGTATTTTAATTAAAAATAGCAAGAACATAACGTATAAACAGCCATTTTTGACTACAAATAAAACAATAGCACCCAAATAGGTCATTAGTATTAAACGACCTAATGACCGTTTGGGGTTAATTGGAGTTGGAGGCAAACACTAATCATAGGTATTTATTTCCTATTTTCGTGTTTACCGTTCTCTCATACCTCAGTACATGCAATTCCGTATACAGCGGTTTGTCAGATAATGCTCATGCCGAGCATACTACGCACAAAAAAGCCCGAAGAATTTTCGGGCCTTTTGACATAAGTTAATATTGTCCTTTTAATAATTGCTCTACCACAGTTGCACCTTTGGCTTTACATCCCTGTATTGAGGCATACACTGTCCAACAGATGCCATTATATATGTAGGGTCGCAGATGGTGAACCGCTTGCCTTCATACACATATCCGTCACCATTTATGCCGGCATCAGTGAAAGCCACAGCCGTGGCTTCATGCCCTGGGTAATAAAGCAGATGCACGTCAAGGTGCAGGATGTTTCTCACAAGAAATGCGAAGAGGATGGCTCTGTCCTCACAGTCGTTGGCAGGATATATGAAATTTTCTTCAACGAAGAATGCCTTCTCGTATCCGAATTGTTCACCATCAGTCTTGTATTTGAATGCTAACTGTATGAACCTCAATATTGCATTGGCTGCATCCTTCTGCGACATGCCGCCTACCTGTTCTTTCATCTGTTCAATGAGTTGCTCCCTGAACTTTCTGTCCAAGCATGATGCTGCATATACTGGAATATCGGTCTGTGGAAACTCCTTGCTGATATTCTTCGCCATCTCGTCAATGGTTCCACTCACGGTGATGCCGTTGGCTGTCAGTTCAAATGGACTTGACTTGCCCGTTTCTATATATGGAGCAGTCAAGGTGAGGTTTATAGTCTTGCCAAGTTTTGTGCCTCTAGGTATGGCACAAGTAGAGATTCCTCCTATCTCCTCGCCTGTTGTCGCTGTATCATTGAAAAACACAAAGTATTTTCTTCCACCGATTTCAAGATAGCTACGGGAATACAGCATTTGCTCAAAAGGAACAAGCAACGTCAAATCGTTACCCGTCCTGCCCAGTCTGATATCAAAACCCATATTTGCCAAGATATAATGGGAAAGGGTGATGGCTGTGTTCGGGTCGTTGGGACATATAGCATCAGCATAGTGCCTTACAAGGACAAACACGAACCAGTCGGACAGCTCGGCTCCACGTATCAATAGTTTCAACGACGGGGCTACTTTGTCGTAAACCCTATCATCCTGCATATACGCCCAACATTCACTGATGTCCTTTTCCCTTACCGAAGCAAGTGGTCTAACCTTTATCTTCGTTGCCTTCATTCTTATGCCGTAAAACGGAAAAGCTATCTTTTCTGCCAATGGGTCGATAGCAGTAGGCACGTCTTTCCCTATCGGTGAACGATCTGGCTCTGGCGGCATGGGTATGGTTACTTGAGGAGTAATGTCCTTGGGAACGGAGTGTTGCCCTTCCTTTCCGTCTGGAGCCTTTTGCGGCGTAGAGGGTTTCTTGTCAGGAAAACGTTTCTCTCCTTTAAAAGCCTTGTATTTCTCCCATGCCTCACCCAGAAAATGAGCATAGTTACTGATGATGTCGTTTCTGAATCCGTTATAGTCGGCAATCATCCGCTCCCTTTCCAGCCTGAAGCCTTCAATGTCTTGTGCCAATAACGTGCCGTGGGCTGATGCTATGAGCGGAAATAAGATAATCACTTTTTTCATATCTTGGATTTTAGCCTGTTATATAAGATGATGACTGCTCTAGAATTTTAGAAGTCGCTCGGACCGTAAATTCCAAAGTTAGGGTCTTTCTTCGGTTGCCATGTGCGCAAGATTATAAGTGGGCGCTGCGGGTTGTTTATGTCTATCTCCAAAAACAGGTATCCGTGGTCGCCGTAATTTGTCGAGTAGTAGTCCTGTGCTATCTGAATGGCATACATTTCCTTGCCCTTGCCCGGCTTCATTACGTCGGTGTTGGAGAATCTGATGTTCACGAACTCATTGCTTGCAAAACATCTCGCCAAGTTGTTCAGATATTCGTCCTTCGTCTGCCGGTTATACGTGATGATGTCGTTGTTGGTGATATGAGCCGAGCCCTCGCGGCTCTTGAACATCGTAGAATGCTTGGAAACCCGTCCCGTGATGATAATGGCGTTGTCGTCAAAGATATCACGGATGTAGTCGAGACGCTTCAGCGAGTATGCAGTCTTGTAGTTTTCCATAAAACTGACAATCGTCTTGCGTGCCGTCTCTGGCCAGTTAGGGTTGCTGAGGATACCCTCTTCTGCCGTCTTGCCAAGACCGAAGGCTATATTCGAAATCTTTCCGTCCTTGTCAAAAGTAAACACCATGTCCTCGACAAACGATTTGCGCAGTCCGTTCTTGAACGAGAAAGCCATCTGCAAGCCCCTTGCCACCACGTTGTCACCGTCTTGGTAAACCTTTATGCCTGGTGTTCCCACAATCTGGGCTGAACCGTATTTTATCAGTTTGTTGTATATGCTCTTTCCTTCTTCGGTGAAAAGTTCATCACTCACGTCATAGTTCTTTCTCCTTATGCTGCTTGCCACATTCTGTATTGCGTCAAGGTATTTCTGACTTCCCTCTGCCGGCAGTTCCAACATGGCATTGGTTTGTGGCTGCTGAGCAATGCAGACTGACTCGTCTGTCGCCTCATTTTCTTTTGCAGCCTTTATACTTGCATATGCCTTCTTCATCGGCATACTCCTCACGGTATTCATCACGCTCTCTATCTCTTTGTCGATGTGAGCCTGGCCACGATATTCAAACTCGTATTTTATCTGATACTGCTTGGGCTTCAGTCCTTCCGGCAATTCTATCACTCCCACGCCGTCCTTCGCACTATATATGCTGCTCCAGTCACGTCCGTCGAAATACGAATAATCCACAGATGCCACTGGTTGTCTGTTGTACGTAAACCTCAGTTCCGTTTCTCCGTCATCGCTCTTCTCAGCAGTAGCCTTGATGTTGTCGAAAATTCTGTTCATTTGCTCCGGAATCCATACTGCCATAACATGCTTACTTCCGTTGTCGTCGGTATATGCCATCTCGTTGGGATACTGCAGCGAACGTAGAAGCGTAAGGGCCCAATAGTAGTTTCTCAGGGCATCGTCAATCTTCATGCTCTGCTCTGCCTTTACGGCATTGTCCACAAGTTCTGTAATCTTCTGCTTTCTCGATTCGAAGATTTTCTGAATCTCCGACTTCCTTATCCATCTGCCCACATGAGCGTCCGGCTCGTTGTGGAGCACCACGCGTTCAGTATTTGTCAACGTAGCCTGCGAATAGGTCTGTATACTGGAACTGAAGTCGCTGTTTGTCTCAACCTTTCCGTTGTGCGATGTCTCTCCCTCCTTCTGTTGAGTCACGCTGGAAATGTTTACAGATATCTTGCTGATAAGGTCGGAGAGAGCCTGTCGGTCAGCCTCATCCAAAGAAGCACCGTAGCCCTCACCATAGAGAAACAATTTGCTTGATTTGACTGTCTCCCAGCCTTGGGCTTGAATACCCATGACTGAGAGACACAATGATATAAGAAATAAAAATCTCGTCATTCTTTGTTGCTTGCCAATTCCGGTATTACTGTTGGTTATTGTTGTCTGCCTCGAAGCCTTCACGCACGAAGTCACTCACTTTCTTTGCATACTTCTGTGCAGCCTCACTCTCCTTCATGGCGTTTTCCATCGCCCGAATGCGTGCCTTTACTGCAGCGTCCTCGTTGATGATGAAGAAAGTCTGCATACTGTATGTGCCGTCCTTGTTGTCTTTGATTACGGAGAACGACTCCTGCATCTCGCCCTTTATTTCCTTTTCCACGAGAGTCTCATATGCAGCGTAGAAGTGCTCAAACTCTGCATCAGTATTATTGACATCTCCTGCAAGGTCGCTTACCACACGCCCCTTCACATGGCTACCGGCATTGCGTGAGTAGATGTTGCAGGCATTGTTGATAGACATCTGTTTACCAACGTTCTTCGATTTGAAGCTGCTTGCCTCGCCCATCACCTCGTAACCATTCTCACCAAGCTGACGGAGCTTGTCGTAGTGTGTGAGCAAAGCCACTTCAATAGTGCGGCTGCTGCCGTAGAGTTTCCAGCCTTCCTTCTTGAATTCCTTTATCTTTGCCTTGTACTCCTTCTTCTGAGCTTTCTCCAGAAGCTTGTTCTGTGCCACTGCCATGGGCATTACCATTGCCAGCATAAGCAGGATTGTGATGATTTTCTTCATAACTTGTTGAGTTTATTATTATTAAATTTAATATCCATACTGACTGATATCTATTGTTTTGATTTTCTTGTTCTTGTACATCATATACAGAGATCCCCACCGTCTTGAACCATTGCCACTATACGGCTGGATGGTAACCGTTATGGTACTGTTGTCCGTATCAATGCTTGCCTCACCCCAGTCAGTCATATACTCACACTGTATAGACGGTTTGAAATTAGCTTTGTAAGTAATTGTACTTGTCCCACCATTCTTGTCCATATATAGGGTAGTGTTGCTTATGGATGATATATATGGTGTGAATCCATATTGGCACACCTCGCAATTACCGATTGTATATCCTTCGTATCGCAACAAAACATAACCTGTACGTCTGGTCGTTTCCTCATTAGGCTTTGTCGTCACATGAAGTGTATATCCAGTCAGATGGTTGTATTCTTTGCCGTTTTCCTCTATTGTTGCTGTTATCCAGTTACCATCATTTCCTTCGTAGGCAATTGAGGGAGTAAAGTTAGCAGAAAATGTGCAGTCATGTGTTTCACCTTCTGAACTGAAATTTCCAAACTGTGTCTCCTTGTATATTGTCGGTGATGCAGCTGGTTGTGTTATATTGATTGGTATGGAATATTCCCATTCCGGATCAGTAGATTCGAGAGTTATGCTTGCCGTCCTCTCTGTTTTTGTCGGATTAGCCTCCACTACCATTTCTATGCTTTGGCTTGAACTTCCTGATGAGGGGGAAATTTTTATCCAATTTGGTATACCTTTGAATGCCCATGGTGTTTCCTCGGCAGTGATTTTAAAACCATATGATTGCCATACCCCTGTGGAACATTCAAATGTATAACCGGAGAATTTGCCGTCATCATCGGTCGGAGATTTCAAATATGTACTTCCAGTAGATTCGATACTCAGTTTGTGTGGTTTCAGTGACACGGTATATTTCCCGTCGCCAAACTCTGCCGATTCCGAACAGGAGCCAAGCGAGAGGCATAATGCGCCAGCTATTGTGGCGGCTGCTATTGAATATATATTTGTTTTCATTCTTTCTCAATTAAATAAATTGTTGTAGAATATGTGGTGAAATCAGAAATAGAAATTCAGCGATGCGCAGAAGTTCATTCCTGTGCTACACCCCTTTATATCGTCAGAGAGTTTCTCCATCTGTTCATACAATATGCCCTTCTTTATCGGAAAAATGTAGAGTGCCACACCCCGGCAGATGGCAAATTGCAGACGGAGAGCGGCAACTCCCGACAATGCATAGGTCACGACCTTGCTGTCTGATGAAGCATCCTTCTTGTCGCTTAACACTGATGTATACGAAACGCCCACCTGAGGTGTAAGCAGCAGTCGGTTTACAAACTTTTCATGTCCGAGCACTATACCGTAACCAATTTTTCCTTCAAAGCACAATGGCTGTACACATTTTTCCTCATAGTCAGCACCGGGGGTGTCGGTTGGAGTAAAATACATCACATCGCTCTTCTTCAATCCGTATTTCACACCAAACTCACCGTTGAAGCCGCTTGCATAAAATCCTATGGCTGCATACGGGGCATTGAAAGCGCCCAACTGATAACCGAGGTCGAAATAAAAACGGTTTTTTTGATAGAATTTCTTGGCAAGATTCTTGTTGAACACTTCGTCTTTGTTAAAAGAGCGGGTGCCGTTCCAAGGATAGTAGCCAGGTGCCAGGAATCCGATTCGGTATGACTCGCCCGACTTCAAATCTGTTGTATATGGCGTGGCAGACATACGCTCGCCGTTGATATAGAAATCGGCACCCTGCGGGTTGGAATCAAAAGTCACAGTGGCTATGGCGAGCATGTTTACGCTTTTTTCCACCGTCTTGCCTTCCTCCACATCTATATATAGTGTTTCCGTCTTGAAGCCCTTTTTCTTCACCTCCACTTTATGCGCTCCGATGAGCACCTTGTCGGAACGGAATTCCGAAGTAGGGTCCGACCTGTAGCCATCGTCTATCGTGAAGCGCGCCTGCTCCGACGACTTGATGTCTATGCTTCCGTATATTGGTTCTGGAGCGAGCAGATTGGCGGTTAGCATATCGTCCTTGCTTATTGTAATCTCTTGTGTGATGCATCGATGGCTCTTACGCCTACACATCACTTCGTGCTTGCCCACACCAAGATTCACATCAACTTTGCCCTTGCCCCTCAGCTCGTTGTCTATCCAGATTTCTGTCTCCGGACTGCTTGCAGTGAGTGATGCCGAGCCATAGTTGCCCACGAGCTCAGGACTGACAGCCGTGGTATCGTTGTCTGTGATGTCAACTTCCTCCTCGTAAGTCTCATAGAGAGGTTTCACTATGCGGATGGCATGTCTGCCGCTGCCAATACGTATTGCTTCATCGGTAATGCCGCTATAGTATTTGAAGTCGATGTAAAGTTTGGCGTCGGTCATTGCATAATAATTGTCAAAACGCAGCCAACCGAATTTCGGCTTGAGGTTGATTGACAGTTCCTGCGGCATTTTGGGATCGTTGATAGTTATTGTTCCCTGCTGGTCGTAGTAGTCTTTTGCCCTTACGATATATCTGTGGGTACCGAAGGAGAGACGCTTCCTCACCACACCAAACTGTGCCGTTTCTACAGTGCCGTTTATTATCACTTCGGCATCGCTTGGCGACACATTCAGCACCAGCTCCTGACTCTTCGAATCGTTGAAGGTCAACGTTTGCACCATGTCGCCCGTAAGTTTCATCGTGTATGTGCGTCCGGCCTTTATCGAAATTGGTATATAGTATTCCGT
>ERZ1026894.1072-NODE-1072-length-17531-cov-4.415084_pt1 | contig 17531 bp, 1 predicted proteins | sample MGYA00380177_ERZ1026894 | MGnify/ENA primary metagenome ERZ1026894 (study PRJEB33269, sample SAMEA4719813) | human gut metagenome | biome: human-associated habitat; feature: organic feature; material: feces | place: Cameroon | collected 2013-10 ... | reverse complement strand
AACAAAGCCGATAAGGAAGCGGACGATTTCAATACCAACTATGTGAATGACCCTGTTTTCAAGAAGCATGTGAATGAATGGGCTACACACAATGGTATGAATATCGGTGGCAATACTGATGGAAGAGGTGGAACTTGGGCTAACAAGTACAATCGCCAACAGGCATCCGCTTATGCTAGGGCTAAGATGGCTAAGGAAGGCAAGAAGCGAACCGTTCGCCCTTATGGTGGAAAACCAGCCAAGGGAACTTCGAGCACAAAGGTTGATTATTCTAAGTATCAAAGAAAATAACATAATATATGGCAGACAAAGACAACAAATCTAAGTTGACTTATCACGTATGGGATAAGGACAACAACGAGTATGACATCCCAGACGAGGTTGTTCAGCAGCGAGGCATGGATAACTTCGCCAAGGACTTCGAGGGTGGCTATATCACCATGTTTGACGATAAGAAGCAGAAGGTGGATGTGCCTATCGAGGATGTGGGAGAATATCGTAAGCAGGGCTACATTTGGTATGATACCAGTGGAAACGCTACCCCTATCAATGAGGTAGGCAAGAAGCCTTCTCCTTCTTCACCTTCTCAGGGAACTGAACAGACTCAATATCCTCAGGAGGTACTTGATGCTTTCAACTCTCCTGACAACAAGCCAGGCAACTTCAAGGATATGGCTCAGCTGAATGACGAGTATCAGCGAGGCGAGTTGAAGAAGCCTAGCTTGATTTCGCAAGCACTCGGCATGATGCCGAAGGTTGATGCAGGTAATATTGGTAGGGAGCAGAAAATGGGTGGCATGATTACCAGTATGCTTCTTGGGGGTAATGAGCAGCAAGCGCAGCCATTGCAGCAACCACAAGACAATAATCAGCAGGTACAGCAGACAGAACAGGTGACTGCTACCCAACGGCAGGAGCCAGCTCCTTCTATCCCTAGCGTAGTGAACGACAATACTTTGATGGATGCCAAGTTTGCTAACTATCTTGAAGATTGGAAGAAGCGACCAGACAAGGAAGGCAACTATTTTGAGAACTTCGTGGCTGACCTAGAAGCCGAGGGCATGAATCCTGAAGAGGCTACACAAGCCACACAGAACGCTCTGAACAGATACGCTAACCGTTCGGCTCTTGAAGTGACCAACAAGGTGGTTTCTGCTTTGGCTGATGATACCGTACAGGATGCCGAAAAGAATATCGAGGCTCAATGGTATAGCCATGATGTGCAAGATAAGTTGAAGCAGGAGGCTTCGGCTATGGGTGTAAGCTATGATGATTATGTGGCTCACTACTTGAAGCCAGCCATGGTTGAGAGCCTTGTGCAGAAGTATGGTCAGAACTATCGAAACATCGCTGAAGGCATCGCTACTCGCCTCTATTCTCACGATGAGCATGTGCAGGACAGATTAATGAACCAAGACATCAATGATGCGCTTTCAGATGTTATCAGCAAGTATGTGAACCCTTCTGTGGTGGATGAGTATAACAAGGCACAGGAGGCAGGAAGCAAGGCTTTTAATGAAGGTATGGAAGGAAGTCAGAACATTCCAGCCAATCTTCGCCTTGGTACTGCCATCGCTTCTCAGTATGAGGCTAATCAAGCCAAAGACCCTCAGAAAACTCTCAGTGCATTGCAGAAGAAGTTTAATGGTCTTTACAAGAATCCTCAGTTCCTGAACGATATGAGCAATGCAGCCTTCAAGGTGATGCAGCGATATGGCATGAATGGAACTCTGAGCGGAAACCCTAAGCAGTTTAAGCCGATGATTGATGACGTGTTGAAGGCTCAGCTCAATCAGTTGGAGGTGAAGAATATGATACCAAAGGGTAGTGCAGAGTATATCATGAATACAGGATTGAGCAATACCATTGTGGGCAAAGTAACCCGAAAGTTGGTGCAGACCGACTATCAGAACTGGCTGGAGGATATTGCCAATCAACAGTATCAGCCGGGCTTCTGGGAGCGTGTAGGCAGTGGAGCGTTGACCTTTGCAGGGGATGCCTGGAGTTATTGGCTTCCTGGTGCCGCAGGTGGCAAGGTAACCAAGAGTATGCTTGCCAAGGCTGAGGGCAGACTGGCTAGCGACTTGATGGCTAAGGGTATGGAAGCCAAGATGGCAGAGCGTGCAGCCAAGGTTCTCATTGGTAAGAGTAAGGGAATGGCGTTGAAGACTGGTGTAGCTCATGGTGCAGTAACCTTTGGTGGACAATCGGCTATCTCCAAACCTATCGATGAAATCTATCGTACAGGTCAGTTTGATGAGAATGGCAAGGTTTACAATCCTTCCGTGGGCAAGATTCTTGCCAATACTTTGGGCGAGGTGGTTAAGCAGAGTGCCGTAGGTGCCATTATGCAAGGTGGTACTATTGGTAACATGGTAGGCAAGGGCAGGGGGTTGGCTACCAATATCCTTGCAGATGTAGGTGGCAAGGTGGTGGACTCTAGCATTATGACAGGTCAGCAGATGTTGGAGCGTATGGCGCACGACCCGAACTTCAAACCTACAGGCAAGGATGCTGCCGAGAGTTTCTTGGAGAGCATGGCTAACCTTACTTCCATCGGTTTGCCTGGTATGGTGGGCAAGTATGCCCGATTCAAGGATGCCAAGGAGTTTAACCGCAAGTTTGACTTCAACGACCAAGATATTGCCGAGTTGAAGAGATTCGGCTATGATGATTTGCGTGATGCCTTCGAGAAGTTGGGCATCAATGGTTATCGTGCAGATGGTGAAGGTGTGCAGATGATGGGGCAACTCACTGATAAGTACATGAACCTGATGAACGATAAGAGTGTGCCGGAGGTATTGAAAGCAAAGATGATGGCTGTGGTGGAAGGAAAACGCCCTTCTTCCTTCTCGCCTGTTATCGACTCTATTATCGTGCAGCCAATGGATAATGATGGCAAGGTATATCTCGAAACCTTGAATAAGGATGGTGGCATCATCGACCGCAAGGAGTATTCTTCGCTTGATGAGGCTCAGAAGGCAGACAAGAAGCTAGACTTCGAGAAATCGCTGAATATCACTTCTGAGTATGAAAAGGCTTATCACACCGATGCTTTGCAGGACAGACTGAACACTGTTTATGAGCAAGCGAGGGATAAGTATGCCGCAGGTGAACAACTGAGTGATGAGGATAAGGCTGCAATCTATCTTCATCAGAATGCTGCTGCCATCAAGGACATCATCCAGAAGCAGCAGAGCGGAATGGAACTAACCGAGCAGGAGCAGCAGATGGTGAACAGTTATCGTCACTTCTATGATAGTGCTTTCGAGAATAGCCCTATTATGAAGGAGTATGTTCGCACCTTCGAGGATTCGCAGGGTGTGGAGCATGGTACGCTTCGCAAGGCTCTAGAGGGTGATGGAAAGTCTCGCACAGCCGAACAACAGAAACTTGTGGAGGAATACCAGAAGCAGCTCTATAACGACATCGTGCTGAAACGTGAAATGAACGATACCAAGGAACAGATGAGCCAAACCTTGATAGAGGGACAGCGTGAACTGCCTGGTGCCACACAGGAAGGTGGTGCTTCGGCTCAGAATGCTGAGGCTACAGCCGAAAAGCCTGTAGATGCTTCTGTTTCTTCTGATGTTCCACCTACTGAACCGCCAACGCCTCCAGTTGGGGGTGAAACGCCTTCAAATGCGGACGATACACCTTCGGTGAAGAACAATGTTAGTCCTTCTGATGCCGATACAGCATCCAATGAAAGCAAGTCTGATGCCTATGTGATGGGACAGAATGCCTATCGGAATGGGGATGCTGAGGGCTTGAAGGCTATCGACCATAACGATGATGTGTCGAAAGCTCGATTAAAGCGTGCTTTTGCTGATGATGAGGCTAAGATGAATGTTGCGGTGAAGGCATACGAGGACGGCAAGGACATGGAACAGTTTATTGCCCAGCGTTCAGGCTATATGACTCCAGCGCAACAGGATGCCGTGCGTAAGTATGTGGAGGCTCAGGATGCCAAGAAGGGTGTTTATGATGCTTTGCGACATGCCGATGATAGCTATGGTGATGCCTTGAAGGAGCAACTTTGGCCTTATCAGACGGAAGACGGAAACATCGTGCCAGCTACCCTTACTACTGGTCAGCAGGTATTCTTGAAGAAAGCCAATGAATATGGTGGTGGTTTCGTGGTAGTGCCTGATGAGCAGGGACAGCCTACGATTAAGCAGGTATCTAGTGCCGACATCAAGGAAGTGGGCACGCCTATTTCCCTTGATGATTTCATCGACCAGAAAGTTACTGAGCAGAAAAATGTGAGACAGCAGCAGTTCTTTGCCCAGTATGATGGCAGTGGGTTGAAGCCTAGCGACACCGTGGAGGTTGCCATGGAAGCAGGTGAAGAACCAATGCAAATGACCTTTGCAGGATATAGCGAGGATGGCAAGATTGTGCTTTCTGACGGCAAGGATAATATCGCTCTGACCAAGGACGAGTTTAATACTTGGCGACAGAACGCACTCGATTCCTCTATTGGTGCAGAACTGGATGCCGAGGATGTACAACGTGCCAACGATGATGCAGCCAAGGCTGAGGCAGATAAGAAGCAACGATATAATGAAGGTATCGTAGGCTTGGGCATGGGACAGCCTGATTATTCCTCTAAGGACACAGAGCCAAAGGTGGCAGCTGAGTATCTACAGGAGCAATTTGGCAATGACCATGGCAAGTTGATGAGCCTTATCAGTGGTAGCCGTTCTGACATCAAGGAACAGTTGGATAACAAGAGAAAGGCTGCGTCTGAATACGAGGAGTGGCTATCTCTCAATGCCGACTTGGACCCAGAGAAGGCTCAGAAGGTGGAGAACGACTTGGCTCTTGTCAACGAGCAGATTGCCGACCTTGAAACTCGTTATAAGAACTGGAATGCTATCCGCAAGGAGGTTATGACTCCAGAGGAGGCTAGAACTTTGAAGAATGAGCGCAAGGCTGAAATCGAAAATGCTGGTGTAGATGATAGTGTTGGCAGTCCTTCGGATGAGCGTGAGGTGGCTGTGCTTGACAATAAAGAATTGAAGAAGCAATATCCTACCATGGATGAGGCTAGCAATTATATTGCCTCTGAGCGCAAGCGCATCTATCATATTCAGAACGATGAGGTGCAGCCACAGATAGATGATATCAATGAAGCCCTGGAGCAATATATGAATGGTGACATTGATTATTCGGCTGACCAGTTGAAGGAATTGAACACTACCAAGGCTCAGTTGGAGGCTAGACAGGCTAATCTATCTGCATCGGCAAAGGATTTGAAGGCACAGGATAAGTTGCTCAATACTCTATATAGTGCAGAGAATAAGGAGGAGAGAGCCAAGGCGATGGAAGAATTGACTCCTTCTGAGCAGCGCAAGGTTCTTGTGGCTGTTGCCTTCAAGAAAAATGACCTTGGAGCAATCAAAGAGATATACAAGGATGCCTCTGTTGATGTTATGGACTTAACGCCTCAGACTTTGGAAGAGGCTGTATCGCAAGCTTTGCACCCTCATAGCTTGAATGCCGAATCGCTTCAAGCTGAATTGGGCAAAGACAACTTCAAATATGGTATTGGTAAGGGATATGATTCTAATAAATTCAATTATCTCCTAGCCAAGAAAGGCACAGGTTTGTCGGTTAACGAGTTTGCCGTGGGAGTGTACAATGACCTTCCTGTCAACTTGCAGGATATGGGATATTCTGACCAAGATGTGAGAAACACCTTGCTCGATATGTTCAAGACCTACGACAATGTGAAGGAAATGCGTAATGTGGCACTTATGAACCGTATCGCTGCTGCTGAGGAGGAACTTTCGGCAGAGGAAGAATGGTATGAAGCCCAGAAAGAGCGTGAAATCATCGAAAGACAGGCAGAAATCGAAGAATATAATTCGTATATTCAAGATAAAGCATTATCTTTGCCAACTGAAAGCGAACTTAACGCCATCGAAGGCATGGAATACGACCGTATGATGGAGGCTGAGGAACGTGAGCGTGAGTATAAAGAATATGTTAAATCAATTTTACCAGAAATAGCAGATTATGATGACAGAAGCAATGAAGAAGGATATGGAGGAGGCGGTGGCCTGGGTAGCGACTCTTCACGGAGAGGAGTTGATGAAGGAAATCGCCAAGGCGAAGAAATTAGTGGCAGAGAAGCATCTTCTCAGTCCGAGACTGGAGAGAGCACTGATAGCGGACGCACAGGGCGACAAGAGACTGGCAGCATGGAACGTGGCGAAGGCTCAGTTGTTCGAGGCGCACATCTACCGCAAGAAGCATCCTTTGGAGAACGTTTAAAGAATGCCATTGCCGAGACTGAGCCTAACCCTTCTGAGGCTCAGAAGAAGGCAGGTAACTATAAGAAGGGACATTTGTCCTTTGGTGGCTATGACTTTACTGTAGAGACACCGAAGGGCACTACACGTAGCGGTATGGACGAGCAGGGCAAGCCTTGGAGCGTGACCATGCACGACACTTATGGCTATATTTTGGGCAAGATTGGCGTGGATGGTGACCATATCGATATGTTCATCAATGATGCCGCTGACCTTGATACTTTTGATGGTAACGTTTATGTTGTTGACCAGGTGAACCCAGAGACTGGTGAGTTTGACGAGCATAAGGTGATGTTTGGCTATCCTTCTGAGGAGGCTGCTACAGAGGCTTATCTTGCCAACTACTCCAAGGGCTGGAAGGGACTTGGTAAGGTTACTGCTGTGCCAAAGGCAACCTTCGATAAGTGGTTAGAGGCTTCTGACCGCAAGACTAAGCCATTTGCTGACTATGCCATGATAAAGAAAGGTGCTCATCAGGACTTTATTTCAGATATGGAATATACATACGAGAATGATGTGCATCCTTCCGAGGAAGATAAGCCTAAGATGCAGAAGTTTGCAGAGCGTTTGCTTGATTTCCACCAAGATAGAGAAGACAAGCCAGAGTATGGGTATACTGTGCTTTCTTCTAACATCAATGGGGATAAACTCTATCCAAGCGAAAAGAAATGGTTTGGTACAAAGAAGTATCGCCAGGGTGTTTCTTGGGTAGACAAAGAAAATGCTTGTGCATACGAGTTGAACCCTCGCTTTAACGCACAGGGCTATTTAACGGCTGTTGGTGTGCATAAAATAGTGCCACTTGCTTCTTTTAATCGCGATGTGAAGGAGGTGAAGCCTTCGGAAATGACGGAGGCGCAGAAGGTGGCTTTTGATGCCGTTTCTGCTATGCTTAAGAAGGCTGGTATTCCGGTGAAGGTGGTTAGTAACGAGGATATGGAGAAGGTGGCTGAGGCGCAGGATAACCTAAATCTTGCCATGCTGCTGAATCAGCCTGAAATGAGATTTAAGATTAAAACTCCTGAGGAGAAGCAGGCTGCCGAGAATGCTTATAACTTTGCCAAGGAGTTGCGCCCAGATAAGTGGAAGCAGTATGCCGTGGTGGATATGAGCAATCCGAATAAGATGCCGGAGTACTTTGAGAAGCAGGAACTGGCACGCCAGGAGCGTTCTTACTATAATAAACTGATGTGGGGTAACTACAAGGTTTTCAATCTCAACAAGAGCTTTGAGGACAATGTAGCTGGGCTTACTGGCTCTTTTCCTTCTGAGTTTGACCCATATAAGATTGACGAGCAGACCAATAAGAAAAACGAGTTAAAGAAGCAGATTAAGGAGACAGAGGATGCTTATAACTCAACTGGGCAAGAACGTAACAATTATCAGATTCAGTTGATGAAGGAGTACATGGATGAGCATGGACTGGCTTCTGAAAACGATATTCCTGATGATGTTTGGAATGATTGCAGGAATAAATCCTTTGAAAAATATCAAGATAAGCTTGATTCCTTGTTTGCGAAATATAAGGATTTGGACAGACAGTTGAAGGCTATCGTACAGCCTGGAGTGAGATTCTTGCGTACTTATCATGGTAGTGGTGCTGACTTCACGGAGTTTGACTTTGGCCACATGGGAGAGGGGGAAGGTACACAGAGCTTTGGATGGGGAGGATATGTAACCTCTTCTCCTGAAATAGGAAAATACTATGCTGAGAGCGGTAGAAAAGATAAGTATTTTGTCTATAATGGGGAAAAGCTGGATTGGCGGCACATGTCGGCAACTCTTAGTGATATTGTTGGCATGGATGGAGTTTCTAAGGCAGACAACTTCCTTATGAATGTTGATAGAATGGGGGTAGATAAGGCTAAACAAAAGCTAAAGAACTCCATAAAAGAAAATCAAGAGATATACAAGGAAGATAACAATGATTTCTATAAAAAGCAGATTGATGTAATGCAGAAACTGCTTGACTTAGATTTGTCGGTTGAAACTCCTAAGACTTCTCTCTATGAGGTGAATATCCCTGATGATAATGGCAAGAACTACTTGAATTGGGATGCCAAGGTTGGAGCAAGATTGCTGAACAAAATAAACAAACAGTTGGAGCAACTAGGTAAGCGTCCTATTGACCCAGAGTTGGATAAGAGATACAAGTTCCTTGATGGGAAAGATTTGTACGATTCTTTGTCTATAAGGATGAAGAGCGATGATGCAACCTATAAAGACGATAAGGCTGCAAGTAAATTCCTCTCTTCTTTAGGCTACACTGGCATCAAGTACAAGGCTGGTCGTAATTTTGGTGGTGCAGAGGAAGGTGACACTAACTATGTTATCTTTAAGCCAGAGGATATGCAGATTGTTGACCATAACAAGTTTGCGAAGGGAAAGGGCACGGTGTATGGCTATACCGATGGCAATGAGATTGTGCTGAACCAGGAGCATCTGAATCCTAATACTCCTATCCATGAGTACCAGCATCTTTGGCGCACTGCTGCCAAGGAAATGAATCCGGGACTTATAGAGCATGGTGATAAACTCATCATGCTGACCCAGCTATTTGCTGATTTGAAGGAGGACCCTAACTATATGCATCTGAGCGATGATGAGATTTGCGATGAGGCTTTTGCTCGTTTGACTGGCGAGGATGGTGCTGCTATCTTGGAGCAGATGGCGAAGGATGCCATTAAGGAAAATCCGCTTGACACTGCTAAAGAGCTTACTATCATCAACCGATTAAAGAATTGGTTGAAAAAGTTCTGGTATTGGACTCTTGATACATTTACGAAGTGGAAGCCTGAGGACATTAAGAAAATGACCTTGGAGGATATTCGTAACCTTGTGCTGAGAGACTTGGCTAATGGTGTGGACCCACGTAACGTGAAGTCTCGTATTACTAAGGAAGATGTTGCTTCTGAAACTGCCAAGGAAAATGGTGGAAATTTATCTGTGGAGGATAAAATTAAGGCTGTATCTCAGCAATTTGGGGTTGATGAGGCTGATGTGGCGATGTATGCCAATGCTATTAAGAAGGGTTCTACTGCTGAGGCTGCACGTGCCAGAGCCAACATTAAGCGTCACTTGATGCAGGTAAATGAAGGTAACATTTTCTCATTGAAGGATGTTGTTAAGTACACCAAACCTATAAATGAAGCCTTGAAGGAGAATTTTGGTGACCTTGATGCAATGATAGAGGAACGAATAAAGCAGGTTGAAGCAGAGCGTAATGCTATGGAAACTGCTAGAAAGAGAGCAGAGGAAGAGGAAGCCAAGCGCAAAAAGCACTTGGAGGAACTTTCTTTGATTCCTGATGATAAACTTGACAAGCAGTATATGGATGCTCTTGCTAAGGGTGATGATGCTACAGCCAGGGAAATGCTTGATGAGGCTGCCAGACGCAAGGGATATGACGATACCGAAAGCGCATATCAGGGCGTAGGTGCATGGGCTGCACCGGGAAACCCTGGATATGAAAGCGACAAGGCGAGACGTGACGATTGGGAATCCAGTGGCTCAGATGTAAACCTGGAGGATATGGCTTTGGGTTATACTCCTCAGCCGGATGATTATTTCTCTCACCCTGAGCGTTATTCGCAGAACACTCCTCATGGATTGGAATCTGTGAAGGCTATCAATACGGCTATTGATGCCATTAAGAATGGCGAGAAGGATGTTAAGGTAAAGGTTTATCGTGCTGTTCCAACTTCTGTGAAGGAAGGAAAGTTGCGTAATGGTGACTGGGTTACTCCTTCTAAGAAATATGCCGAAATGCACGGAACGAACCGACTGGAAGGCAAATATCGTATCATTGAAGACGAAGTTCCGGCTACTCAACTGTGGTGGGATGGTAATGACGCAAATGAGTTTGGCTTTGATGATGGCAAGGAGTATAAATACAAGAATGCCAAGAATAATAGAAAGTTGAACGACCTTGTTACCTATGATGATGAGGGTGACGTTATTCCACCTTCTAAGCGTTTCAATTCTCGCAAGAGCGATATTCGCTTCATGTTTGCTGGAGAGAAGGGAGCTGCCGAAGCTGATAAGGCTGATGAGCAAACTATCCGCATGGATAATCTGGATGTTGCTAAGCAGATGGAAGAGGCGAAGAAGGATGCCAAGGTTATCAAGGTGGCTACAGGTTGGGAGAAAGGCGTGGATGGCAAGTGGAGATACGAAATGCCAGATGCCAAGATAAAGGACACCATCGATGTAGGTGGTGGAAATATCGTTAAGCGTTTCGAAGAGGATATGCTTTGGACTGATGGTAAGTTGGAAGATGCTGTGGATGCACCAAAGCTTTTTGAGGCTTATCCTCAGTTGAAAAATATTAAAATCCATACTGATGCAGTAATGAATGACATGCCTTCAAATGGGGAATACAATCCACAAACAAAGACTATAACCATTCATGCGGATGAATTAAAGTATCTGAATAGCATTCTGAATCATGAAATTCAGCACGTAATTCAGCGTGAAGAGGGGTTTGCGCATGGTGGCACTCCCGAGCAGGTGGAGAGGGATTTCAATGCTGCTAAGGCTGAATGGAAGGCACGTTCCTATGCCTTTGAATTGGAGGAGAAAGCCAAGGAAATGGGTGGTGAGTATAACCAATCTGCTGTAGAGAAAGCCCTTATTCAGGAATATAAGGACATGGATATGCCTGAGTTCATTCCTGACAAGGAAACCCGAATTAAGGGATTCAACTACTTCGCACGTGGCTATGCAGACAGAAGTATGGATGATGCCATTAAGCGTTTCCGTTTGGATAGGTTCCAGCGTACAGACTTTGATTCTTACCAAGAATATAGAAAGTTGGCTGGTGAAGTTGAATCTCGAAATGTGGAGAAGCGTTTGGGTATGACGGACGAGGAGCGCAGAAACTCCTTGGCATCTGAAACTGAGGACGTGAACCGTGACGAGCAGATTGTGATGAATGGGAATGATGCTAGCTATAGCATCGTGAAAGACCCTGAGACCATCAAGAAGCTGGATAAAGAAGACACGGTGAAGGTTTATCGTGCCATGCAGGTAGGCGAAGATGGAAAACTCTATCCACCGATGGCTGCAAAGGTGAAGGGCAAGTTTGTGGAACCTATCGAACTCGGTAAGTGGGAACAGGCAGATGAGCGACCAGAACTTGCTGATGATAAGGGTATGTTTACCCTAAACAAGGGTAATGGTAAATCGCTTAAGGCTGCTTACAATCCTTACCTTCATACTTCTCGTACTCCACTGAATGACCAGTTTAGCGAGGCTCAGAATCGCCCTAACATCGTAACCGTAGAGGTTGAGGTGCCAAAGAGCGAGTTAACCAGTGGCTACAAGGCTGATAAAGCCAAGGATGCCGTGGGTGAAGTAGAGTGGAAGGCTGGTATCATCCAAGGACAGCTGACAGGCAAACGCAAGGTGGTGCTTTCTCGTTGGGATAAGCCTGTGCGTATTGTGCCTGATAGCGAGGTGGCTGATGTTATCGTCAATGATATGTTCAAGGGCAAGAATATCACCATGCCTACCAATGTGGTTACTCCAAGTCTCAGAAAAGAGTTGGAGAAGCGAGGTGTGCCGTTTGTTGAAACCGATAACAGAGGCAGAATCGTAGGAGGCGAGAATGATGGTGTGCATTATTCCAAGGTGTATGGTAAAAATGCACAATCTCCTATCTTGGAGCAGAAGTTGAAGAAGCACCCTGATTCGCTGATGAAGGCCGGCACATACTTTAGTGGTGGTGGACTGGTAGAAGAGGGATTGAAGGGCATCATCGACCCTGTGGTGGCTGTGGAGTATGACCGGAAGATAAGCGGTGTGTATCGCAACAACTTCGGACAGCATATTGTTACGGCTGACGTGAGGGATGTGGACCCTAAGGAACTGGTGAAGCATATTGATGGAGAGGTGGAGTATTTCCATGCTTCGCCTGTATGCAAGAACTACTCTCAGGCTAAGAGCAATGGGGGCGAGGTGGAGCTTGACAAGGAGACTGCCAAGAGTACTGCCGACTTCATTGATGCCGTGAAACCGCGAGTGGTGACTATCGAGAACGTGAAGGGTTACAAGGACTCTGAGGCGATGAAGATTATCACCCAGGCACTTGACAAGAATGGCTACAAATGGGATGCTGACGTGTATAATGCTGCTGACTATGGTGGCTATACCAGCAGGGAGCGACTGATTGTTAGAGCCGTGAAGGAAGGAGAACTGCCGGAGAAGCCTAAGAAGCAACCACGCAAGAGTGGATGGCTAGAGGCTGTGGAGGATATTCTTCCTACCCTGACGGAGAAGAAAAGCGGTGTGGCACCATGGATGGATGCCAGACTGAAAGTTGACGGTATTGACTGGCAGAAGGTGGAGAAGCCTCTATACGTGATGGGCAGTGCCTATGCAGACGGAAAGATTCCTCATGCCTATGGGGATGAGATTCTGCCTACGCTGAGAACCAAGAGCGGAGACGTGATTATCATGCCGGGTGGCAAGGTGTTGCGTGCTGATGGCAGGGTATTGGCTAGAATAACCGGACTGGGCGATGACTATCTGTTGCCTAAGACGGAATCTTTGGCGCATACCATCATTGGCAATGGTATTCCGGTGCAGTTGACCAAGGGCGTGATTGCTCCTCTGCTGAATAAGGATGACTTATCGGGCAGAAATGTGCTGGCACGACTTGGCAGCTCTATCTTTAAGAACAACTGGGATGCTGACAAGCAGAAACAAGTGAGTGACCGGGTAGTGAACACTGCCAACAAACTGGGTGGTGCTGAGGCTACGGTTTACACTTCTGTGGATGAGGTTCCTGATGCTTATCTGAGTGATGTGAAGAATGGTGCTACCGGATGGTATGACCCAACTACGCATACGGTTCATGTTTATCTGCCTAACTGTGCTGATGCCGATGAGGCTCAGAGAACCGTCTTCCATGAGAAGATAGGACATGAGGGTATGGAAGTGCTTTTGGGTGGCGAAAACGAGGTGAGAAAGTTTGCCGACTTCGTGTATAAGTCTGTTGGCAAGGAGACGAGGGGCAAGATTCTCGACTTTGCCAACAAGTATGATCCAGGTTGGAGCAATCCTGACCGCATCAATATCGGCACGCAGGAGTATATCGCACATCTTGCAGAGGAGGGTCCGACTACAGCCGAGGACTTTTCTCTGTGGACTAAGATAAAGCATTATCTCATCAAGGTGCTTAAGAAATTGGGCATCCGTGTTCCTGGTTTGCTCAATGATAAGGATTTGAGATATTACCTGATGAAGGCTGGTAAGGCTCTTCACGTTTGGGACAATATGCCGAAGGAGAAGCAGGAGGCTATGATGGCACAGGCTTCTAACGCTGAGATTAAGGATGCGCTATCTGATGGTGCAGGTAAGGGCAAGCCTAGACAGAAGAAGGGCGAGAGTGCCATCCAATACATGAAGCGAGTGATGGAATGGAAGCGATGGAAGGAAGCCCGAGAGGATAAGGAAGACCCAGAGCCACCGATGTTCTATGACTTCGACAAGGATGCCGAGGGCAAGAAGGAATGGGAACGTCTTAACAAGGAATGGCGTGATAGTCATGGACTGAGAGGCGAGGAAATGCCGCTTCGCCCAGAGCGCAAGGAAGGCGAAAGCGATGAATCCTTCTTGAACCGCTATAAGGAGTGGGAGAAGTGGAACGATGCCTTGGGCGACAAGGAAAATCCTATGCCTGATATGTTCTCGTTTGAAAAATCGAAGCAGGATGAGGCTAGACAGAAGTACGAGGACTGGCTAACTAGACATGAACTGAACGAGCAGAACGATGCCGACCTTGACTTGTATGAGGGTAAGGTTTACCCAGCAGAAACTAATCCAGAGGCTGATGCCCTGGAGCAGCGAGTGATGCAGGACTTGGCAGAGGTAACTAGTACCGATGTGAGCAAGGAGGGAGCTGCAACCACTGTGAAACATGCGGTTATCCATCGTAGAAAGAACATGGAGGAGGCGAGTGCCGACGATGCCATCTATATCAATGATGTGAAGAATAGAATCGAGAAGATGGCTGATAGCGGTGCTTTCGACAAGTTGCTTTCTGATTATCAAGGAAAGCCAAACAAGGCTGAGAAACTGGCAGAGGCTATACCTTATATAATAGAGGCTCCTAGAAGACTGCGTGACCTGGCGCATGACCTGAATGCCACTGGTGCTTTTGACAAGGGACATATCCATATCCAGCCGGAGGATGTGGAGGCTATCCAGCCTTTTGTGGCTGACTTGATTGCTGAGACTGGGAAGAAACATACCGAGCTGAAAGATGGCAAGGAGGTGGAGATATATGATAATCCTCAGGCAGTGAGCGAGGTGGCTAGCAAGATGGCACAGGCTATCAATGCCAATCATCAGGGTGAGGAAGGTTTTGTTCCTATTGACGGAACGGACATTCTTAGCGAACATGTATTGCCACTGGTCAAGCAGCAGATTGTGCCGAAGGGTATCGATTACAAAAATCTCTCACCTGAAATGAAATCAACCATTGATTCCATCCGTGACTGGTATAACTATACCTACGACTGGCTAAAGGACAACAACACCTTGAAGGAGGACACTGGGTATAATGCCGACTACGTAAACCATATCTGGGATAAGGAGAAGAGTGATAAGGAGGCTTATGCGATGTATGTGGAGAACAGACAGCGCACCAAGAGTCCTAACGAGAAGCCGAGAACTATCAGCACGCTGATGGAGGGCATCAATGTTGGACTTGTGCCTAAGACCACGGACATCACCAAGATGATGGCTTACTACAGCAGAAGCAACATCGAGGCTTGGGCTAACAAGACGATGCTCCAAGAGGTGAGCGGACTGAACGTAATAGAGCGCAACGAGGACGGAGAGATAATTTCTTCCGACCCACTGCTTTCTTCGGTTGCACCTTTCAACTTGGAGCAATACAAATACTTCGAGATTCCTGGTGTGGGTCCTGTATGGGTATATAATGTATCGCCTAAGCAGATGAAGGTGAAGAACCCTATCACTGGCAAGGATAAGGTGCTCTACTCGGAGGCGAGTGCAGGAGATAGATTCGGGGTAGTATTCGATACCTATCAGTCAACTCCTTTCTGGAAGGCGTTTGACACTATGGCATCGAGCATGAAGAAGTTGGAGCTTGGCTTCAGTGGATTCCATGCAGGAGCACTGACCGAGGTGTATATGGTGCAGAACATGGTTGAGTATGGACCTAAGAAGGCACTCGCCAACTTTATGAAGTACATCTTTGCGGACACGATGAAGAATCATCAGTTGCCATGCTTTGCCAATCCGCAGGACTTCCAAGAGGCTGCAACCCACTTGGTGAAGTTCGGAGCGACCAACGACTATGCTGCAGCGGATGTGCAGAACATGTTCGACAACTTCCGTGACAGCATGATGAAGGTGCAGGAGAAGCTGGACAATGGTAACGTGGTTTCTAAGGCAGGAGCAACGATTTCTATTCCGTTCAAGGTGGCATCTCAGATGCTTTCGCTCATCAACAAGGGCATGGATAGAGCACTTTGGGACTTCTTGCATGACGGATTGAAACTAGCTACTTACAATATGCGTGCCGAGAAGACCAAGGCTAGAGCCAAGGCGAAGGGATGGACGGACGAGCAACTGAGCAAAGCCCTTGACGAGGACGGACAGTTTGTAAACGATATGTTTGGAGGTCAGCACTGGGATGTGCTTGGTGCCAGCCATCGAACCTTGCGCTATGCAGGAAGAGTTCTTCTTTCACCAGACTGGAACGCTTCTACTACTCGCCACTTCCTTGCACTCACAGGATATGGCTCTGTATGGAACGAGGCGACCTTAGAGAACTTCAAGGGGTATTACAAGAGACTCTATCATAAGAATCTTACTCCAGAAGACGAGGGCAGAAGGGCTAGACAGATTTCTTCGTTTCTCTGCTATGGATTAGGCTTCATGGTGTTCTACGAGGCTATTGCCAATGGTATCAATGCAGCCTTCCGTGCCCTGGACGAGGAGAAGGAGCGCAAGAAGGCTGAGGAGTTGAGGAAGAACAACCCTAACTACCGTAGCCCTTACGAACTGGCTTATCCAGATGGCATGAAGTGGTATGACTATCTGATGAGGGGAAACAGCCTAGGACAGCAGAGCAAAATCTTTATGGGCAGATATGCGGACGGAACGGAAATGTATATCCGACATGGTAAGCAGTTCCGAGAGGTGCCTGAATATCTCTTCAACCATAAGGGTGAACTAGAGTTCCCTGGTCCTATGGTGCAGCGAATGATAGGCAAGGCGAACCCGATGGTGAGAATGACCTTGGACGATATAAACTATCTGAGCGATTTCCAAGCCAGCCATGCCGACCAAGAGATACAAAGAAAGTATGGCAAGACCATCGGTCTGCTCTACAAGGATGCGCTCTACTGGGCACCTTTCCTGATTCCGAGTCAGGAAAACAAGGAGTTCAAGGCTGTGGATTTCTTCTTCCCATCCTCAAAGGGCTTCTCTCCTTGGAAGGCTCAGAGCTACTTCAAGGACTTCATCCTGAGCGGTGACATGGAAGGCATCGTAATGACCTACCAGAGCTGTGAGCGCAATGGCATCGACCCAGAGGAGCAAATAAAAGCAGCCATCGGTAGCGTAAAGGCGTTGGAGGCATCTGAAATGCAAGACGGTGTTACCTCTCTACAGGTGGCTAGCGAACGCTTCGATGAGGCTAAGAGTATCACCGAAAAGAAGAAGATGCGCCAGAAGATGAAGAAATTCCTCTCTCAGAGCGACTACAAGGCATTCACCCAGAAGGAGGCACTGGACATGGTGCAGAGTTATCTGAATGGTGAGGATGATTTGAAGGAGATGGAAAAGGCTGAAAACAAATACTTGATGAAGGCTAAATCGGAGGATGTGACCGAGGACTGGAGAATACAGGCTGTATGGAACGGAACGATGGAAACCTACGATGAGTATCAACGCTTGAAGGATGTGGATAAGGCGAAGGCTAACGCCTTCAAGAACAGCAAGACCAACAAGCGACTGTTTGCAGCTAGAAAGGCTATCTCTGCTGCCAAGAAGAAGATGAACAAAGCCAAGAAGCAAATGGACGGTCAGAACGATGCCGCCAAAATGGTGGAGATTCGCAAGACCAGAAAGGAGCTGCTTGAAACCTTGAATGGAATGGAGTAGCCCGGCATTAAAAAAGTGACGAGGGCTTACTCGTAACCCGGTATATAATAAAAGGGACTTGCTTCACAG
>ERZ1026894.1071-NODE-1071-length-17548-cov-8.865260_pt1 | contig 17548 bp, 32 predicted proteins | sample MGYA00380177_ERZ1026894 | MGnify/ENA primary metagenome ERZ1026894 (study PRJEB33269, sample SAMEA4719813) | human gut metagenome | biome: human-associated habitat; feature: organic feature; material: feces | place: Cameroon | collected 2013-10 ... | reverse complement strand
ATATAAAAGATTAAGCGTATGGATAAGTTAGAATACATTCCAGGAGATTTGGTAATGACAAACGGAGTGCCTTTAGGTACTGCCAAAGATATCGTTTACCGAGTAACATCATCTGACCCATCAAAGACTTTGAAGTTAGAGGATGGAACCGTTCTGAAAGGTACTGTCTGCTTAGAGAATATCGAGGGTGCAGAATTTGGGGATAAAGGCTATCTCTTAGGTGATAGCTGTGCATGGGTTAAGGATATTGTTCCGATACCTCTCACTTCAAAGTTTCTAAAGAAGAATAGGTGGAACAGGAAAAATGAATATGAAGTATTTTCCAAATTAATATATGGTGTTACTTCAGATAACAGAAAAACTTACAAGATTATCACTATTTGGTTAGCTATTGATAATTTAAATGTATGGGTAGTAGAAACTGGAAATGAAGATATTGCAGATATAATGTATGTTCATCAATTACAAAACATTCTCTTTGCTATGGGACTTAAATCAGAAATGGAGGTGTAGGTATGTTATCAGTGTTATCAATAATATTCATAGCTATAGGCATAGCATTTATGTATGTAGGAATAGTTTGCAGAAATTTATGGTTTAGTCATGAATGGCTGCTTGTTTTTGCAATAGGCTTGTTCTTTGTTTTTATGGCTATAAAACAATTAATGGAGGTGTAGGTATGATGGGTATATGGATAATTATTTTCACCATACTGGGAGATGTACTAATATCAGTTGAGGATTTTAAGTGTGAATTTATAGGTTTTCTTCTTGTGCTAATTAGTTTTGGGATTACATGTATAGCCTTTTTATCAATGTTTTTTTATAATTGTTTAACCACCTTCGAGCAAAAAAATAGATAGAGTATGATACAGAATTTAATTAAAAAAGTGCTACGTAAGTGGCTAAAGAAAAAGCTATATAATAACAATTACGTTTTAAGCATAAACGTAGAACATTTTAAATGGGTTTATGACTCACCTCTTCGCCAGTGGAGAGATAGAATCTGGGTAATAACACATAGTCAAAATAGAACTGTGGAAATATATGACAAATACTTAGATTATATATCAAAATAATAGAAATATGAAACATAAATTTACAGTTATCATTGAATCAAATGATGATTCAGAAGACAGAGAAATAGTTAAGGATTGTCTGCAAGACTGGCTTGAAATGAATTGCGGACAGGAGAAGGACTTGGGTGGCTACCCAGATTGGAAGTCAGCAGAAGTTGAGTAACTAATCATCCTGCAAAGGATATAAATATAAGTAATATGGAACAAATTTCATTAACAGAAAAGGTTAATAATACCTTAAAATGGCTTGCAAACCGAATTGCGTGTATTCAAGTATATGGTTGGGACGAAGATTACAAAAAGGAAAGTTTCAATGGTGCTTGGCAGAAAGTTCAAGAACAGTTTAAGAAAGATATTGATTGGAATGCTCTCACTGAAAGTCAGTGCAAAGCTTTGCACTTTGAATGTTGGCAATCTGAAGAAGACATCGAAGAAACAATATCTTTTTTACAATCTGAATTTGATAAAGGACACCTTACAAAGGAAGAATTTGATAAGAAGGTTGCTAATGAGAAAAATACTCTTGGACTTCGTTTGATTCCTTTATATCTCTATCCTTCGTTACCAATAGGTATTACTCTAACATCTATTAATGGAGAAGAGAAGGTGTTTGATGGGTCAAATGTTGACACAGACATTAGATTTGGGTGCATCGCTTGGGGCATTAAGCCAAAAAAGGATTAACTAACCACCCTCTCCTGTAAAAGGGAGAGGGTAAAAAGAAGAGAATATGAGATTAAGTGAATTTAAAGCAGGTACTATCTTAGCTGATGTTAATGGTAAAGTGTTTATCCATGATGGCTTTGTTAACGCTGATGGATATGGTGTAATTATTGGTGAAGATTCTGATGGAATGATTCAGAAGTCCAATGGTATTGGTAACTGGATGAAGGAAGGGTTCTGTAGAGAAGCAACTTCACAAGAAATCATTGATTTCTTTGCCAAGGTTCGCAAGACACAGAAGATTATCAATTACTAAGAGGATAAGCAATGAACAAAGAAAAAGCTATTAAATATATCACAAAAGCCAAAGAACAGTTATCTGACGATTTGCTTTCTGTCAGATTTTGTAAAATGGCTCGAAATAATTTAGATAGGGCACTTAAAGAGTTGGAGGATTGATTATGACAAGAGAAGAAGCAAAAACCATGCTGCCTATTATTCAGGCATACGCAGAAGGAAAAGAAATTGAAATTTTTGACAAGACTAAAAGAATGTGGATAACTGCTATACTACCACTTTTTAACTGTGATTCAAGCTCTTATCGAATTAAGCCAGAGTCAAAATATCGACCATTCAAGAATGCAGAAGAGTGTTTGGCAGAGATGCAAAAACATCAGCTATTTGGATGGGTAAAAAATCAAGGTTTATATAGAAATATAGCTAATGTCATGAGTTGTTCTATAACATTTGCAGACAATGAGGCACGTGATGTTAATTACGAGCAAGCTTTTAAAAATTATACATTTGCCGACGGCACGCCATTTGGCGTAAAAGTGGAGGAATAGTTATGGAAATATCAAGGAGAGCCTATCAAGAATTGATAGACGGAGATATAGAATGGCTTCTTAGACAGCCTAGAGACCTCGAAAGAGACCATATAGAGGCTGTGCTAAGAAAGAGTGTTGAACTTTTATATGGGAAGAAAGAATAGCTTATGAAAATAGAAAAACTAAAGTTCAAGGCTAAACGTCTTGACAATGGAGAATGGATTTATGGTAGCCTAATCAGAAGTACTGCTGGGATAAAGGAAAGAGCCTACATAGTAGATAGCTTTAGCAGTATGAGCGATTATAGTGTTGTTGGTGTTGATCCTTCCACCGTCTACCAATTCACAGGATTGAAAGACTGCAAGGGTAATGAAATTTGGGAAGGTGATATAGTGAATGATAACTATGACCTTTTGTGTATAAATAATCTCTATGAGGTAGTTTATAGAGAAGAAGAAGGAACGTTTGCCTTCAAGAGTTTAGATAAAGTTGACAATTACGAGCCATTTGTTAATTTATTTGAAGTTTATGTTGTAGGCAACAAGTTCGATAAGGAGAAGTAGTGTATGAAAGAAAAGGTTTTAAATTTCTTCAAATCAGCCGTTTGGCTCGTTTTGATTTTCATAATAGGGGCAATTGGTTTTAGGATTTCTTTCAGCTTAGGAACTCCACACGAAAAAGAAGAGTTTAATATAAAAATATTCACCAAGAAAGGGCATGAATACCTGTTTGTGGGCAGGAAACATGGAGCTTGCGTTATTATTCACGCTAGTAGTTGTCCTTGTCGTAAAAAGAAGTAGCGTATGAAGGTTAGATTGGCAAAGAAGATAATGAACTACTATAAAAGATTTTATGGTAGCAAGTATTGGCTTTGGCGATGGGGTTACTATTGCGGAATGAAAAGTATAGGAAAGAACGCAGGAGACCACCGCATCACCAAGGCGATAAGTTTAACAAGTAAAAAGAAGAAAAACGATGAAGAATGAAACATTTGACTTCTCGGAGGCTCTGAGAAGAATGAAGGAAGGAAAGAATGTTAGACGTAAAAATAGCGAATACATATTTGCTATATGCGGAGGCGGCTGTTTCCCTCAAACAATATCATACAGAACGTGTGTGTCTAATATGTTCTCTTTAGGTGTTGCAGCTATACCTACAGAATATATTCTGGCAACCGACTGGGAGGAGGTGTAAGGATGAAAAAGAAAGTATTGACCCTCACCGTCAGCAAGCAATGGTTCGATAAAATCGTATCGGGCGAGAAGACTGAGGAATATCGGGAAATAAAACCATATTGGGCTTCCAGACTGGTAAACCAACAAGCCGAAAGCGGTGAGGTGCTTTTCGATGAGTTTGGCGGTTATTGTCGCGTGATAGGTAAGCTGGAATACAAACCATACACCCACGTCCTCTTTATCAACGGTTATCGCAAGGATAGCCCACGTATCGAAAAGGAGATTGAGAGTATCACCATTGGAAAGCCTAAAAAAGGTCTTTGTCCCGACAAGTGGCTTGATACTGAGTTTTTTGTCATTAAATTTAAGTGATATGAAAGTTAAGAATTTACCAAAGAAGATTTACCTCAACATCTGTAGCAACGAAGATGAGGTAGATTACAATAAACTGAACGGAGTAACGTTCAGTACCGAAAAGGTTGGTGTTACTGATTGTGATACGGAAAACGTTCCTTACGTGAATGCTGCATCATTATGGCACGACCTAAAGGAAGAGAAACCACCATTAAAAAAGTGGGTAATGTTCCGATATAGTGGAGGTGGCGTAAATCCTACGGCTCTTCACTACGGAGCAATGGGTGATGATGTATGGATTGTCACAAGAGGAGACGGGACACAGCGTATTGAAGTTCTGTATGAGTGCTACGATAAGATTGAGTGGTTTGATTTTGATGAACTAAAATAATATGGCGTTATGACAAACGAGGAATTTTTCAATGCTAATATGGGTTATCGAGTTCTTTATAAAGGTAAGAACATCGGGGCATACGTAGCAGGTTATGTAGAGGAAAAGTATATTATCTTAGGATTTGATGATTATACAGGCTGCATTCTGTGCTTCACTTCAAAAGTGAAAAATCTTTGTGACATATATCACTCATACCGATTCGCAAAGTTGAAGTATTTGGAAGTGATAAAACATCAGTAATATGGAAAAATATAAATATACAAAAAAGACCCATTCCAAAATATAAGAATGGTGATATTGCTTGGTATATAGATAATTGGCTTGAACATCCGCAACGTTGTATTATAAAGGGATGCTGCAACGTATCTTGGTTCGATGGAAATGAGCTTAACCCTTCTGGTTGGTGGATAAATTATAAATACAAACCCGACTATTGTGAACGAACTAAACAGCATACAATTAGAGAGGAATCACTTTTTGATACCGAGCAAGAGGCTTTAATTGCATTGTTTGAGCAATTCAAAGAGAAAGTGAAAAATAAATTGGATTTCTTTGGAAAAGAAGCCAACAGACTTGGTGTTAAACAAAATTTTAGATTACTTCAAAAAGGACAGGGGAATTAATCTTCCCCTATACTTTTTAAATTTAGATCAACCAATAATTTATCTAATATTTCATTTACGTCATTACGGAAACTTCGGTAAGTAACATAATAGAAACTGATGTTTTTATAATCATGGCTCACATTAGAACAAGTACACCCTAATACCTTAGCAATCTTCTCTCTTAGTCCTCTTCTCATCTTAGAACCGCCAAGGGCACTAGGAGAATAAAGATAAAGAATAACAAAGATAAATTGCTTACGTACCATTGTGGAATTTCGTCCGGCATGAAAGCTCATAAACTTATCGTAAATATTGCCTACTTGCGATAAATCTTGCATCAATGGAATGGAAAGACTTATTTCTTCCTTGGATAAGATGGCCTTAGTTTCTCTAATCCATTTTATGCGTTCCATGATTTTCTTTAGATTCATTTCAATGTCTGGTTCTTTCATTCTTTTCTGTTTTTAGTTTAACATTTCATAAACAAAGTCAACCTCGTCTGCATCTATTTGTTTCCTATACATTTCTATGTCGGAAGTTATCAATGAGCAGTGCTCAAACGAACTCTGCCCATTGGTAACTTTTTCTATTCTTTAAATCCAGTATTTCATTTTATTTCTATTAAAGTTAAAATACAATAGCCCAACAAGTCTTTATAGCTGTCAAGAATAGGCTCTTCTTTAGCATCTTCGTTCAAAGTCAGCAAAGAGCAAATACGATTAATCTTCTCTTGCAAATGACCGAAGGCATACGGATAACCATCTTTAGCAAAACATTCCGAAAATGCGTTCCCATACCGCTTATTTTTTATTATGAACAATTCGATTTGCGACCCGATGATGTCGTTATAATCTGAGACAATATACCAAGAGAGCGTAAGCAAGGCTTCCATCGCCATTACGCTGATATGATTTCGTAAGGTTTCCTTATCTTCAGTAGATGCTCGAATCTCATACATAAGGCGAAGGAAATTGGCTGCGCTTGAAAATAATCCGAGCTTTCCGAAGTCCTCCTTTAGAGATGAAACAAAAGCGGCATTATCCTTGCATTCAATCATGTCTGCCAAATGTCTAATCTCAAAGATATACTTGTTAGCATATTCGCAACACCCATTGTTATTTTGCTCCACCATGTCCGTATCCTCCTCCACGATTATTTTCCATATTCAACTCTCCAAGTATGCACTCTGGATTTTCTGCCTTGCGGAATGCACCCTGACAAATACGAGTACCCTTCTTGACTACGAAAACATAATATTCGTAATCTGAATTTAGTTTAAATTTGCTATCCTTTGTCGGCATATAACGGTCGGAATTAACTCTATAAAGCGCACCAATATCGTCCCTATAGTCTTCATCGACCAAACTTAGACAAATATCCATATCCGCTCTAACATTAGTCATGTAACCAACTTGTGTTTCGTTCTTGTCAATAAAAGCAACATCTACAAGCATACCTTTATCAGTAAAGCCAGAACGTGAACGAATATCCAAACCAACACCTTTAGGAAGTTCAATTCCTAAAGATAGATTGATATGACCTCTTCCCATTTTCACCCAAGGCATATTCAATACCACATCTTGTGGACAGTAAAAATCAACTGCCGCAGCATTACCTTCCTTATAAGGAACACGACCACCTCGCAAGTCAAGTACATAAGCCTTGCCTTGTGCTACTAACTTCTTTATTAACTCCTTATCCATTGTATATAAAGCCTAAATCATTTAAAGTTCTACAATTCTTAACCAGTCCTTTTGCCCATAAATTACGCAACTCAGGTAACGGGTCTTTTCCGTACCTATTCTTTATGGTTGCTAAGGTCAAGATTTCCGGTTTAATATGTTTATCTCTTTTCTGCTGCCTTAGCTCCTTCAGAATATTCTCCAAGTTCTCCATTGACGAAATCCTCCATTGTTATATTGTCAACCCCAAATTTATCAGCCAGATCATCGTTCCCAATAATCAGCCAATTAGATTTGTCTTTGAGAAACTCTATACTCTCGGTGCTTTTAGCAGCATCAACAAAAGTATCATCAATATTATCAGTAGAGCAATATGGAATTACCGCCTTATCAGCAAACATGGCAATTTCGTATGTAATAACCGATACCATTTTCTTGAATGTTATATCGCTTGAATACATTACCTGGTTCTTGTCATATCCTAAGATATTGACACGGACTATATTATCATCTGCTTGCAACGCTCTAAAGAAATCGTGCTTTAGTTGAAAATCTGTAATATCTACAGGATGCTCATTACCAGATGGAATACTTATAACATCCAACAGGCTTACAAAAATAACTTTTTTATTCATTGTCTTCATCTGTTAATAATTTATCTATTGTTTTTTCTAATTCGTCTAATCTTAGAGTATAATCCTCTTCGTAAACGCATGTCAATGTAGAAATAAAGAACTTATCGTTATCTGTTCTCAATTCAATCTCCATGTATTCCTCGTAATAGCTATCGTATTTAGTCGCTATCGAAAAGGAGTTCATGTAATCTGGGTTAAACCTTCTCTGTAAGGCTTGTGCCCTCGTAAAGGCATTTTTAAATTCATCTGTCATGGCTTAATATTTTGAGTAAGCATTTCCTTGCTCTTTGCCATCGCATCATGGAAGCCTATATCGTATCTGTCGGTTTGCTCCAGCTCATAGTTTCGCTTAATTAGTTCACTTGTCTGATATGAACTCTTTGCAAGTTGAATCTTAAAATAGACAAACTCAACAAACATAGCCATAAAGCAAAGAACAAAACCGATAATTACCGCTGCCTTTGTGTTCTCCTTGCAGAACCTTACAATACACTTAGCAAGCGAGCATATAGTACTAACTATGCCTACAAGTACAAGGTAAGGAATTCGTAGCAGAACCTTGCATAACATACTCATAGTACTCTTCGTATAAGATGCGAAATCCGTACTCGTAAAAACTAACTTTAACTTCTTCATATTTTATCCTATTTAATGTTTATCAAAAGTCTCTTGTTTACGAACCACAACAAATCAATTCCGTTCATCATACAATATCCGCAAAGCATGCCAATCAATATTATGATCTTCTTGAATACTCGGTAATGCGTCATTTCTATCTTCAGCATAGACATCATCAAGTCTTCAAAGGAACGGTCTCTCATTGAGTCTGGGTCTAGCCTCAACGATTTGACATTCATCTTGTACTTATTGGCCATTGAGAATAATATAATAGCAAACTCTGCTAATTTGTCCTCTAGAGTTCCGGCAACGAGTTTAGAATATATTTCTATCGTACCACGTCCATTAACATTTTCATATTCCCAACGTTTGGCGTTGAAACGACCTTTGTATTTGCGCATTTCTACAATAGCATCAATTACGTTGAATGTTTCTGCTCTTTGGGTTTGGCTAGCGACATCAAAGTTGCAAGCCTCTATAATCTGTTCTATTTCTGCTATCTCCATTTTACACTATTGAATCTAAGTCAAAATCATTAGAAGGAATGAAAGCCACATGGTCTTTCTCTCTTGTCATCGTTTTCTCTCCTGTTCGTATGCAATTAATTTGCTTGGGATTTTTATGCCTTACCACAAATGTTCCAAAGCTACGTATCATAACACGATCTCTATTGCGCAACGATTGCTTTGTGAGGTCTATGAAATAATTCACAATGGCTTGAACGTCATCCTTGCGGAACTTTTTTCCATTTACATCTCTAAGGTTCTTAATGATTGCCTTGACAATTTCTTCTTTCTTCATATTCTCTAAGTTTTTTATTCCCTAAACTTCTAATCAAGTCGTATGGGTCTATACCATATTTCCTAACGAAACATTCTCTTAGCTTGCATATAGCCTTGAAATCGACATTTGTTGTGTTCTTGACTATCATATAAGCTGAGTCTAACCTTGCGTCTGCTTTTGGAGCTTTAACCCGAAAAAGTTTGTTTCCTTTATCGTCTTCGATAAGTTCTATGTTGACTTCTTCGCCTTTAGCTTTCTTTATTGCAGCCCATTTTTCATATGGGATAGCATTTTGTCTGATAGCCTCATCTTCTTTAGCCTCCTTTTCTTTCTTAATATTTGCCTCTACTGCTTTAACTGCATCCATCCGTTGAGAGCAGTAAGTGTACAAGCTCTTGGTAATGACTTGAGGATTTGGCTTTTTGTAGAATTTTTCGAATTTTCCGGCAATAAACATCTTAAAGAAAGTAATCAATTCATTCAGATTAAGAAAATAATACTCATCCATTATTGCGTTTACTGTTGCTATCTTGGTGTTGTCCGTAACCTCGTTATTGACAAAGCCACAAATACCATAGATATAAGAAACCCATGTTACAAGCCATGTTATCGCACTACCTTCTCCATAGCATAAGTCAAGATAAGTAAGTGTTGGCGCATTACTTTTAAAGGCATTACCTATAGACATCTTACAACTTGCTTGGCTTGATGGAGAGAAAGATATAAGTACATTTTCGAATGTTCCGTATTCATCGAATATTCGTTGCTTTTCTCTGCTGATTGAGACGCTGTACGAGGTCGGCTGACTCCTGATAATATCCTTGTTCTGCGTCCTTAATAGTTCCTTGTTTTCTGTCATCATAATTTCCTTCCAATACTTTAACAAAATTGTTTGGTCTCATAATCCAATCAAAACTTGCCATCCATCCATTGCTACCATTGAGAAATGCAGATGCGGCTGCTTTATCAATCACAAGTTTCATCTGCTCACTCCCATATTCTTTAAGCCGTGAATTAACCATTGACTTTCTCTTCGATGTCAGGGCATGAACTAGAGGCATTCCTCTTCCAACGATAACCTTATTGAAATATTCGCAAACCTTCTTTGCTTTATCATCCACTTGCTGCAAACTAGGGACGTTATTCAATGCTATTCGTTCAGGTTCATTCTTGTGTGGTTTAGATTCTTCACCTTCAGCAAATTCTATGTTGTCTTCATGCTTCCAAATAAAGACTTTTCCGTTTCCGATAGATACCATTTGTTTCTGAAACAACCCATCAATAGCTTTTTTTGTCTTTGCCACCGACATACCTATCTTTTCCGATAATTCTTTGTTGCTCCCATACACATATCCGTCTTTGTCAGCATTAAATGAAAGACGGACAAAAGCGACTAATTCGTCAGCATCCAAGCTACACGCTTTTTCGTCTAATTTTACTATCATATCTTAAAAGAATGTATTTGTTAATTGTTTATTTCCACTCATTATTACCCACTTTCCTTTGCCATTTAGGTCTAGCAATTTCAAGTCTTCAACTTTCCCGAACCTCTCATAAGTACCGCAGAGGTCAACAAACCAAGGTTGTTTCCCTTTTGATAGTCTAAGAAGTCTTCCTACGACTTGATAGTATTGCGCTAAAGAACGTGTTGGCTTTGCATACACGACCGTATCTAACTCCGGATAGTCAAAACCTACGACTAATATTTGACTATTTACCAACACCTTAGTCTGACCGTTCCGGAAACGCTCGATGATTGCTTCACGTTCTTTCGGTGGTGTCTCTCCACAGACCATTTCGCAGTTAGGTATGGAATATGTCAGCTTCTGAGCTTCCTTAACGAATTTCGTAAAAACCAAGATACCTTTACGCTGTCCACCTCGTTTAGGATTAAGTAATCTTTTGACAACACTAACTAGCCATCCGTACAAATCTACACGTTCATATTCTTGCTTGACACTTTGGTCTGTGTAATCACGGCAAGTTGAATTGAGCTGTAAGTTTCCTTCGTTCCATTGTGGTGGTGGACATTTGTAATAGTTCGGAAGACAGATATACCCGTTCTTTGCCATATCCTCAACTTGAACATAGTAAATAAGCTCCTTGAAAATCTTGTCTCGACTTCTTGTCAGAAACTTCAGTATGCTACCATAGTTCTGATAGGAATACAAACGGAAAGGTGTTGCGGTTAAACCTATGACCTTGCTCTTTAATTTATCAAGAAATTCCTTATACATGCCGGATTCAGGTTTCACTAAATGAACCTCATCAATCAATATGTACTTGAAGTCAGTAAACAATTCGGGATGCCCTTTCACACTTCCAATTGTAGCAAAAGTAACATCGCTGATTTCTTTTGATTTAAAGCTAGCGGAATAGATGCTGGCATTATCGAATCCATAAGAACAATACTTTTTGTAGTTTTGCTCCAAAATTTCCTTAGTAGGAGAGAACACAAGCACTTTATCCTTAAGCCTAGCAGCTATGTCTGCCAAAATCAAGGATTTGCCCGATGCTGTAGGGAGCACTTCTAAAGCGTTCCAATTTTTCTTTTCATCCAAGAAAAACTCAACCGCTTTCTTGCTTGCCTCTTCTTGATATGGTCTTAATTTAAACTTCACTTCACAAATAATATGAAATCACTTTTGTTACTATATAGGAATGCACAAGTCTTATGCATAACAAAAGCCAATAAAAATGACCTTACAGTTTTTATGGTGTGTCTCACCAAGACGATTGCAAAGGTACGAAGAATAATTTGATAATGCAAATAATTTAGTGTTTATTGTTGCAACTGTAACGTTATTTAAATCTTATTAATTGTCTTTTTCTTCATTCATTTTCAGAATTAGAGCCGCATAGTATTTATAGAGTTCCTGTAATTCGAACACCGACCAATTCTTTGCTTGATGTTTCATTACTTCCAGTAAATCAACTTGTTGTTCTCCGAGCCGTTTTACTTCTTCCATATCTAAAGGAGCGTGAGGATGCTTCTGCAAATAAGCCAATCTTCCAAGCTTCATTATCAAATTCTTTCTATAACCGATAAGATGGTCAGAAGAGAATCTGTTGCATCGTTTGCATTCCGCATTCTGATTACGTGTATCAAAGCGCAAGCTCATATTGGTTCGTCCGCAATAATGCCCATTGTCAGCTTGGTCGATTGGCAATATTCGTCCACAACTGATACATCTGAAGTACTTATAGTGAAACTCTCTAGAGTCTCTCATGCGGATATAAACCGACATAAGCCTATCTAGCTTGTCAACCCACTTTTGCTTCTCGCTCCTTTTGTGTTTAGGCTTCTTTCCTCCTTTGTTAAATCTATCATAATATCCCATAATCTTTATCCTTTATCAAATCTAGAATCGTATTTCCATCTAAAATCACCACAATAGTAGCCTTTTACGCAAGCCCTCGTAATGTTCCTACGGATAAGTCCTAGTTTCCTTGCAGCATCAGCTGCCGATTTATACCAATGAACCTGCTCTCCATATTCGTCAATAGCTATTACTGGTCTTGAATTCCATCCGGCTAATTTCGGATTTCCTTTTCCTTGGTATATTTCCAAATTTTTGCGCATAGCATCTTGCTTCTCCTTCGGTATATCCATTTCATTCCAAGATATGCCTTTATTCCAAGGCTTGTGCCCTTTAGGAAAATACCCATGATGTTTTACATTAGGTGGAATATATAATTCGTAAATTCCTTTGCTCTGAATATTTTCTAAAATATAATCTCTTTCCATAGTTGCTGCTGTGGGGGTCGATTGACATACTCACTCGCTACTTGCAAGGAATTGTTGGGTGACTAGCGTGGCTGCGCCCTTGCTAGTGCTTGGGTGACTTACTACCACTCCCCAATTCGGCAATGCCCTGCCGAAGTATATTCTCAGCTGCGAAGAGGTCTCTAGGATGAACTGCACCACAACTAGGACAAGTCCAAATCCTATCGTCCAATGACAGCTTATCATTCTTATAACCACAGGTACAAAGGCGGCTCGATGGGAAGAATCGGTCAATCTTATGAACCTGAACGCCATACTTCTTCGCAACGTGCTCCAACTTCACAACGAAATCGCCATGAGCCAAGTCAGACATCTTTCGTCCCCAACGCCTTGTCATTTCCTCCAAGTTCAAATCCTCCAAACAAATCAAGTCATAACGCTTGCAAAGCTCATGTGCCAGCTTCCACTGGAAATCGGAACGTTTGTTCACAATAATCCCGATACAATCGCTCCAATTCCATCTTCTTGCGCTTGCGGTTGTTGCTACCCTTCTTACACTTCGAGAGGTTGCGAGACCTGCGCCTAAGCTCCTGCAAGTCAGCTTTAAGGAACTGAGGGTTGTCAATCTCACGACCATCGCTCAAAGTCATGTACTTCTTCAAACCAAAGTCGATGCCCACGGATGCACCATCGTGTGACTTTCCGTAAGGCTCGGCTTGCTTGTCCAAGCAAAGGACAATGAAGTATTCGCCCAGCTTGTTGCGCTTGACAGTTACCCTCTTTACCTTGCCAACGTAGGGACGGCTCAAAGAGAATTTGAAAGACTTCTTTATCTTATTTATCACAAGCTCGTTTCCATTGAGGGAATAGCCATTATCCATAAAGACGAACGAACTAAATTCAACCATCTTTTTGAACTTAGGTGGACGCTTTGCATCATGTTTAAAGAAACGCTTGTAAGTTACATCTAATCTATCCAAGATTTCCCTAACGGTATGACTATTAAGCAAAGCTGGCTTATATCGCTTAGAGAAATGCTTAAACATCGTAAATTTTGGAATGTACTTGTAGTATAGCTTGTAGTATCTCTTCTGCAAGGCAAGCGCATGATTCCAAACATAGCAAGCCTCTCGGAGCATCTTGTCCAAATGCTTCGTCTTCTTCGTCCGATATAGCTTGTACTTGTATGAAATCATATCCCTTAATTTTAAACTCTTTAAGCAATTCTGCTCTTATTTTTTCTATTTATCTTTATGCAAGAATACATCCATGATTGATGTTTCCTTAAGGCTTGTAATATCGTAGTCGATTAGCGATTTGCCCATAATCTCATCTACATTCTTACGAGCCTTCTCAATGGTATCACCCTGTACAAGATAACGAACCTTGGTCTTCTTCTCCTTGTCTGATTTATCATCAATAGTAATCATGTTGATACTACAATCGTAGTATTTATCTTCACTATCAACTCCAGAAAGGAATAGCTCTGAGAAACCAGCTTTCTTCATAGTAACAATTTCCATGTCACTATTTGTGTATTTCGCCATTTCTTCTGTAGTCTTAGCCTCGCATTCTGACCACGACAAGGCATCTACAACATATTGCTCTGTAGTTTTTGCGTTAGTTCCGTCTTCTAATGTCTTCTCATAACGAACACCTACGATAAAATACTTTCCTGTTAATGATTTCATATTCTTTATTTTTATTTTTATGTTAGAGAATGTGGTATCGGTGAGGTTTGAATTCACGACCTAATATTTAGGAAACGTTTGCTCTATCCAACCTAGCAACGACACCAAGCATCCTATAAAAACTCTTTATTTAATTCTGCTTGCCTCTCCACCTGTGTCTGCCATACCATGTAAGCATGGTCTTGTGGAGTAGGTATGTATAATCCTCTTTCCATAGAGCAATGATGAAGCCATCGGTCTATACATAAAGACATTTCTTCTTTGTCAAGGTCTGGTATGTGTCTCCAATATTGGAAGGTCTTGCCTTGTTTATTCTTACGCTCCCTAAGAAAGACATCTTTATTTATACGTTTGAACTCTTGTTCGATATAGTCCTTTGTATATCCCTCTTCGATAGCCACATAAGTGATTGTTACCCACAAATAAGCATTTTGCTGAATTGTCCTCGATTGTTGTCTCTCTTTAAGGTCAACAACAAAGAACTTCTCATTATAATAATCACCTTGTAGTTTCTTGGCTTTGGCTATCATTGCCTTGGTTCGTTCCTCGAACTTTTCAAGTTCTACCGGATTTAACATATTGTAAACCATCTTCAACTAGAATGAAAGGTGGAGAAACTTAATTCTCCACCATAATAAGTTTAAAATGGTGCATCAGATGCGCTATTGCCACTTGGCTGTGCTGGTGGCATAGGGGCTGCACCTGCGGCTGGAGCTTGTGGTGGAAAAGGATTGTTAGCAGCAGCTTGCATGCCACCTTGTGGCGCATTGTTCTGTGCTTCAATCTTTTGCATCTTGTAGCCACGAACAGATGTAAACCAGTCTGTTGTGCCATCCTTCTTTGTTCCTTGATAAGATTCAACGTCAAAGAATACTTCAGCAATATCCCCGACATTAAAACCATCTGGAACATGAACATTCTTACCACTGAAATCAAAGATGATACGCTTTTCGTAGCCACGTTCACCTGTCAAACCATCGAAACGTGTTGCATCAAGCATCAAACGTCTCTTTTCAAATGGTTCTTTACCTTGTCTCTGAATAGACTGAATGCCTTCGATAGCAACAATCTTACCTTTATAACTATTAGCCATAACTTAAAATATTTAATAAAACAATAAAGTTATCCAACTCTTTTCAAGGTCAAACTAGGCTTTACCTTAGTTACCTTTTTATACTTTTCCAATAGATGGTTGTAAGCCTCTTCGTCATCCGCATCAAAAGCCTTTGTGTCTAACGTAACCCTCTCAGAAGCGGACTTCAAAGAATAAGTGTAAATTGAAGTTTTATAAGATGTGAGGTTGTCATTTGACATACCATCAAAGATAGCTGCCTTCAACTCCTTTTCCTGTTCTTGCAATTTAGCAATGCGCTCTTGAACGTCCATGAGTGCGATTTCGTTATCTATAATATAATAAGGTGTTTTTGTATCATCACTATACAAACGACCTTCTTTCTCACATCGGAACAATTCTTTAACATCACTCGCAGGTCTTGGCTTGCCTAATGGGATGAGTTTACAGATTGTTCCTCGCTTCTCGTCATCACGCAACCACATACAACATATACGTGTAACCTTCAGATGAGGATTCAATGTTTCGAAACCGAACTTATACATCGAGTTCTGCCAACGCACATACTCCTTGTTAACGGAATAAGTACCCTTAATATCCCAAATCTCAACCTCATCGTCCGGTGCATCATCCTTGTGCATCACCAAGTCGATTGCACTTGCATGGTCTTCTCCGATACGAAGGACATATTCACTGCCAATTATCTCATATCCATTCTTTTTGATATAAGCAACAAAAGCCTTGACGCTCTCTGAGGCTGGCTCAATGCCCAATGAAGCAAACAACTCTACCTGCTCATGGATAATAGTGCCTTTTTCGGCAGCTTTCTTCAATACCTCTTCGTTTACGTTAGAGTACATGTTGGGGAATACATACTGATGAAGCATACCTGTAATACCACTTAATTCACGACCATCATAAAAGTACTGATGTGTGGAGTCCTCATAAAGAACTCCACTGTTATTCAATTGTATCATATTAATCTTGATTTAAATTGTGTCAACTTAGCTAAGAACTCTGCATTCTTTTGATATTCGGGATAAGCATCATAAACGGCTTTCAAATCTGCTTTGCTTTGTGCAAGTTCCATCTTTCGTAAAGCACATTTACGCTTAAACTCTTCGGACTTCTGAAGGTCAGGAAAACCATCCCAAACTCTATCTACCTCCTCCCATATCTGAGTCTGTTGTAATTGTGGATAAGCATATTGTTTTTGCATATATAGATTTTCATCCTTCTCTTCTTCACTCTTTGGGGCAGGTTCTGAGTAACCATATATCTCTTTCTGCTTATTCATCCAGTCAAGAACTTCTTGTTCTGTCATACCACAATACCAACGTACAATGTTATTTTCATCTTGGATAATAAGTTTAGAAATGCACCTGTTTGTATAATCTATATATCCCACATGAAAAACAGTCTTCAACTTTCCGCTTTGAGAATACTCAACGTTTCGGTTTAGATTGATGAATATCTTTTTGGGAGCGGTGTATAATTCTCGACCGATACCTAAGCAAGAACATGCACGCTTAAAAGAATCACTTGCTTGACCTTTAACGGCTTCAGTGTTACTTGGCGTACCAACATCTTGCTTATCTATCCAACCGATGCCTTCTTTATAAACGGAAACCGTACAAAAGAGGTTCTGACCAATAAGCTCATGCTTACGTTTCCAACCATAGATGCCGAATTTCTCATCTAATCGTCTCATGTCACATCTTGCGTCCTTGTAAAGCAACAAGGAACACCAGTCCGGTGACTTCTGATTACCACCTTGACCAACACGGACTTCTATCTCATCTGCATCAAGGAGGCGAAACTCATAATCCTTAATTTCTACGCTCTGCCCTTCTACAGGCTTCGCTGCCTTATTCTCTGCCATAGTCGTATATTTTAAATAATCATTTTCTTTATCTGACAAGAAACAACAAGTTCATTGATTTCTTTGAGAGAATAATATCTAGGTGAGTTTTTACTATCACCTACATATTCTTTCATTAACCTATTCTTGACCCATTTGTCAATCATCTGTTTTTCGAATCCTTTTGATGCAAGATAGCATTCGGCATCCTTTCTTCGTATCTTGTCGGAACGCAAGCCCATTTCGAATTGGGCATCCATCCGTCCCGCTTGAAATGCTACTGATACTAATTGCTTAATCTCGCTTAATGACATATTCTTTCTACAGTTTTTATGGTGCTGTCTCTTATACACATCTCCGAGCCCACGAGACCAGAGAGGATC
>ERZ1026894.1067-NODE-1067-length-17569-cov-3.157988_pt1 | contig 17569 bp, 9 predicted proteins | sample MGYA00380177_ERZ1026894 | MGnify/ENA primary metagenome ERZ1026894 (study PRJEB33269, sample SAMEA4719813) | human gut metagenome | biome: human-associated habitat; feature: organic feature; material: feces | place: Cameroon | collected 2013-10 ... | reverse complement strand
GACGAACAGGAGATATGGGACCTTCTGCGCAGCCTGCGCACACTCCACCAGTGGGTTGAGGTGGTGCGCCAAGAGGAGGATGACACCCCACTCCACCCTGCTCTGTGCCACATGGCCGACGGTGTGTTCACCTTCCGCAGCATCGAGAAACGCATCGAGCAGATACTTGACAAGTATGGGCGGATAAAGGATGAGGCCAGCGTGCAGTTGGCTTCCATCCGCAGCGAACTGCGCCGTTCGGAGGGAAGCGTAAGCCGTGTGTTGGCACGCATACTCAGTTCGGCACAGGCCGACGGCCTGGTAGATAAGGATGTGGCACCCACTCTGCGTGACGGACGACTGGTGATACCCGTGGCTCCTGCCATGAAGAGAAGGCTCAAGGGAATAATCCACGACGAGAGTGCCACCGGCAAGACTGTCTTCATAGAACCTGCCGAGGTGGTGGAGGCAAACAACCGCATACGCGAACTTGAGGGCGAAGAGAAGCGCGAGGTGATACGCATCCTGCGCGAGTTCACCTCGCTGCTTACACCCAACATACGCGAATTCCAGCGGGCCATGAGTTTCCTGGCCGACGTGGAGTTCTGCCGTGCAAAGGCTCTGCTGGCCGACCATCTGGAGGCTGTAAGCCCACAGATTCAGGATGCTCCGCTCATTGACTGGACACTGGCAAAGCATCCTCTGCTGGAACTCACCCTGCGCAAACAGGGCAAACATGTGGTACCCATGGACAGCGCACTGAGCCGGCGACAGCGCATACTCATCATCAGCGGACCCAACGCAGGCGGCAAGAGCGTGTGCCTCAAGACGGTGGGACTGCTACAGTATATGCTTCAGTGCGGATTGCCTGTCACCATGGGCGAGAACTCCAAGTGCGGTGTATTCCACCATATACTGATAGATATAGGCGATGAACAGAGCATCGAGAACGACCTGAGTACCTATAGCGGACACCTGCAGAACATGAAGGAGATGATGCGCAATGCCGATCCGGCAAGCCTGTTGCTTATTGACGAGTTCGGTGGAGGCACAGAGCCTACCATAGGCGGTGCCATTGCCGAGGCGGTTCTGAAGCGCTTCGTGGGCCGGGGAGCCTTTGGTGTAATCACCACGCACTACCAGAACCTCAAGCACTTTGCCGAGGATACTCCGGGCGTGATAAACGGTGCGATGCTCTACGACAGGCAGAAGATGGAGGCGCTCTTCCAGCTGCAGGTGGGCAATCCGGGCAGCAGCTTTGCCGTGGAGATAGCGCGCAAGACGGGCATACCCGAGGATGTCATTGCCGATGCAACGGCTCTCGTGGGTCAGGACTATGTGAATGCCGACAAATATCTGCTGGATATCACACGCGACAAGCGCTACTGGGAAAACAAGCGACAGACCATCCACTCACGCGAGAAGCAGATGGAGCAGACCATCGCACGCTATGAGCAGGAGGTGGCCGAACTGAAGGAGAAGCGCGTGGAGATTATCAAGGAGGCCAAGAAGCAGGCGCAGGAAATCCTGAAGGAGGCAAATGCCACCATCGAGAACACCATCAGGGAAATCCGCGAGGCACAGGCCGAGAAGGAGCGCACCAGACTGGCACGACAGCAGATGGCATCTGCCGCCGAGGAACTGCTGGACGAGAGCAAGGCGGCCAACGACGAGCTCATCGAGCGCAAGATGCGTCAGATAGAGGAAAGAAAGAAGCGCAAGGAGCAGAACAAACGCAAGCGTGCCGAGGAGAAAGCCGCCGCCACACAGCAGACTGCCACCATCGCCCCCAAGGCAGAAGAGCCTCTGAAGGCCGGCGATACAGTCAAACTGAAGGGACAGACCACCGTGGGTGTCATCAACCAGATAAACGGCAAGCAGGCTTCGGTGACCTTCGGCATGATGAAGACCACCGTGGATGTCAAGCGGCTGGTACGTGCTGAGAAGCCCAAAGAGGACAAGGGACAGGGAGTCATCTCCTTTGTAAGCCGCGATACACAGGACCAGATACGCGACAAACACCTGCACTTCAAGCAGGACATTGACGTGAGAGGCATGCGCGGCGAGGAAGCTCTGCAGGCTGTCACCTACTTCATCGACGATGCCATACTGGTGGGAGCCAGCCGGGTGCGCATCCTGCACGGCACCGGAACAGGCATCCTGCGCCAGCTCATCCGCGATTATCTCAACGCACACCCAGGTGTGAAGTCGGCCCGAGACGAGCACGTGCAGTTCGGCGGCGCAGGAATCACCGTGGTGGAACTGAAATAAACGGTTTCGCCACAACCCTATGGATGCTTCCCGATTGGGCCTCGTGCAGAAGGGAAGCACGCCTTCTCACATCACGAAATCATTTACCCTTCGTACAGAACAACTCTTCCCCTACCGTCCGACCCAAGGCTGGACGGTAGGGGAAGCTTGCTTACTTGGCAAAGTAATAGGCTTCCGTTCACCGTCCAGCCTTGGGTTGGACGGTGACGGAACAGATTGCGCCCCTCTGCCATCTCTGCCTGTATGGCTATAAAAACGTGAATCCTACGGCCATGCACATGCCTTGAGCATGCCTATAGCTCCACATTGAAGGCATTCACAGCATCTATCACGCGCTTGACCTCCTCGTTGGTGAGCACGGGAGAGATGGGCAGAGAGAGTTCCTCGGCATGAATGCGCTCCGTCACACGGTACTTCCTGTCGGCCCACTCTGCGTAAGCGGCCTGCTTGTGAGGCGGTGTGGGATAATGTATCTGCGCCTGAATGCCATGAGCAGCCAGACATTCCTGCAACTGCCGGCGTGCCGGACAGCGCACGGGATATATGTGATAGACATTGCTCTCGGGCTCACTGGCCGCCAGAGGAAGGGTGACCAGCGGATTCTGAATGCCTTGGTCATAGAGGCGGGCTATCTCGCGACGGCGGTCATTGTCCTCGTCCAGTCGTCCCAACTTCAGGCTCAGCACGGCTGCCTGTATCTCATCCATGCGGCTATTGACGCCTTTGTACTCGTGCACATACTTCTCCTCGCTTCCATAGTCGCCCATGGCCTGCACCACGCGAGCCAGTTGCTCGTCATTGGTAGTCACGCAACCCGCATCACCCAGTGCGCCCAGATTCTTGCCGGGATAGAAACTGAATGCGGTGGCATCGGCCAGAGCGCCGGCACGCAAACCGCCTGTGCGGGCACCATGAGCCTGTGCGGCATCATCGATGACCTTCAGTCCGTGAGCATCGGCAATGCTGCGGATAGCCTGCATGTTGCACAAGCGGCCATAGAGATGCACGGGCATGATGGCACGTGTGCGCGGTATGATGAGCGGCTCTATCAGCTTCACATCTATGAGATAGTCGCTGAGCGACGGTTCACAGAGAACAGGCGTGAGGCCGGCATGCGTGATGGCCAGTATGGTGGCTATGAATGTGTTGGCCGGCACTATCACCTCATCGCCCTCGTGCCAGCCCAAGAGTTGGCTGTAGGCACGCAGTACATTGGTGAGCGCATCAAGCCCGTTGGCCGTGGGCACGCAACAGGACACTCCGCAATAGTCGGCATAGAGGCGTGCGAAGCGCTTGTTCTCCCTGCCATGCAGGTACCATCCGCTGTGCACCACCCGCGTAACCTCCTCGGTGAGAGCAGGCTCGAAGGAGTCGGAAATCTTCTTGATATCCAGATAGAGCACCTTTTCCTCCTCGTCTCCAGGCTGTTTGCCACACATCTCCATCAGTTTGGCACGCTCCAGAGGCACGTCATACACGTCATAGCATACGGCTCTTCCGCCAAAACCTTCCTTCTGGAAGATCAACCCTTCGTTGAGAACCGCCCCGCCATGCTCGGTGGAAATGCCGAAATCCACGTATTCCATCTGCTTGTAACGCTCGTTGATGAGATGGCGGAAAAGCAGATCGAGAGCGCCGAAGGTGCGACCCTCGTCGCCCGCAGCTATATACTGCACATGAGCCACGTGCTCCGTCTCAAAGACCACCGTGCCTGCCACTATCTCCCTGTCGTGCCGCACGAGGTAGAGCTTTATCTCCTTGGGGAAGCGCTGCATGAGCAACTTCATCTCCTCGGTACTATGCACGGGATGCACATGATGGTGTGCCTGCAGCACCTGGTCCAGCAACTTCCAGTATTCATCCAGCGTCTGGGTGTCGCCCTCCGTCATGCGGTCGATATAGAAGCCGTGCTCTATGGCCTTCTTGGCCTGACGCAATCTCAGCGTGCGCATCTTCATGGGATGTGCCATGCTCACAGCCGTACTCACCTGGCGGCTCTTGAGCACCGCGCCGGCACGGAAGAGCGCATAGAGCTCCTCGCCGCTGGGGATATCACTATATATATAAGGTATAGGCTTCACCACCACACGCTGCGCCTGGAGGTAGCTCTGGTAATAGAGCAAAACGGCCCTCATGATGCGCAGCACATCGGTCTGCGTCACCTCGGGCAGCACTATCAGACCGCCATAGGTGAGTCCCTGGTGGGAATACACGCAAGCTTCGCTCTCCACCCAGTTGGCTGGGAAAACCGCCACAAGCCCCCTGCTGTCGGGCGCCTCCTCGGTGTAACCGTCGGCAGGGCTGATTCCCTCATACACCATCACCGAGCAGTCGAAGAAGCGGTCGGCATGATAATCCATGAACCCACGCTGCAGCAGGAACGTTCCGTTCTTCGACCTCCGCACGAAGGAATCCCAATCCTCGCGCTTATTTATAGAATAAGGTATAACTGTCATTATTCTCCGTTTATTTCCTTGAGATAATCCTCGTGATTGTTGATATAGCCTCCTGCATCATAGGGCTGGGATGCCACAGCCAGGCAAACAGTCCCCTCCTGGAAGTCCGTCAGGCAGCACCACACCCCTGCAGGTATCAGAATTCCGCATGTAGGCGAGTCCATCAGCACGTCGGCCTGTGCTTTTCCATCATCCACATGCATGCAAAATGACCCTTGAAGCGGAAAAACCACCTCGGCACATGTCCTGTGCGCATGCCCGCCACGGCTTTTTCCTGGCGGAACACCCCATATCCAGAACACCCTCTGCACATCAAAAGGAATCTCTCTGGCACTTTGCAGGAAAGAAAGGCATCCTCTCTCATCTTTTTTTTCAGGCAGTGCTATCAGGCGGCAACCTCCTGGTAATGCATTAGTTTCTGCGTTTTCGCTCATATCTATGCTCATTTATTTACTGCAAAGATACAAAAAAATCGTCTGAATGTTTGCGTGTGTTAGAAAAAACCCCTACCTTTGCAGCGCAATTGAGAGGGACACGGACAGCGGTTCGACCTAATGCGAGAAGATTGGAAGTTTGGGTGAGTGGCTGAAACCACCAGTTTGCTAAACTGACGTGCGGGTTACCGTACCGGGGGTTCGAATCCCCCAGCTTCCGCTTAGCTGAACAGACCTTGAGATTGCAACACGGCGCTTTCGTCTAGCGGCTAGGACACATGCCTCTCACGCATGGAACACGGGTTCGATTCCCGTAGGCGCTACCAATAAAAAGGATGTTTCTTGATAGAAACATCCTTTTTTCATTCTATCACCCTGCCCGCAGCACCGGCTAAAGCAAGAACGGCTCACAAGGAATCCAAGCAGGATACTGCATTGCCCAACTCCTGCTTTGCCCCACCTGCATTGTCTTGCGAACAGAGTATTTAGAGTTTTTCGCTCTTCTTCAACCCTAAGTTCAGAAGTAAAACAGCATTCTCCTTTTCATCCTTAGGAGCATCCTTGGGCTTCCATGCCACTACAAAACGAATGGTAGCCGAGGAGACCATGTAGCCCCTTTCGTTCCACAGAACAAGTTCATCTTGCATCTTCTTCGATATTTGAGCTATAGGGCGGCTGGCATCAAGCGCATAAAGATAGTTGTCAGCAAAACGCAGTTGCTCGCCAGCCCGAAGCGAGAGAACCTCCCGCTTACGGCACATGAAGAATCCTAGATTTACATCCTTATGCGTAAGTTGCAGTTCCAGTTCCTCTGGTAGTCCGTAGGTTGTCTGGTCCACTACATGAAAATCTGCTGGCAGGCGGTCAAAGAGACTGCTGTCCGTATAGATGAAGAGACGACACTTGGCACGAGTCATGCCTACATAATAACGACGCATCTCCAAGTCCGTCACATGCTGAGGCTGGGTAACAAGCAAATACACATCATCATACTCATGCCCCTTGGACTTGTGAATGGTGGACACCACCACATCGGCATCTGCTGTGGAACAGAAATCTTCGGTCATGGATTCGAACACAAACTCTTTAAAGTCCGTCAAGAACTTCTCCCTGCTAGTTTGTTCAAAGAGTCTGAGACAACGTTCCAGATAAGGCAAGCAAGTCGAAGAGGCATACGCCAAGCGTGTCTGACTTTTGGCATTCTCCCACACCTCATCTGCTATGCGTGGTGTGTGCGTGTTACGCTCTATTTGCTTCACAAAGAAACGCACTTCGGCCATATTCCAGAAACGGAATTCCTCGGTGCTCTGTATGAGTTTGCTATTAAGCCCTTGCTTACGGAGAAGCGAATTCATGATAACAGCCTGCTCATTGGTATGGGTAAGCACGCACATGGTGCCATTGGCACGTTTCGCCAACAAGTCAGAAGCAATACGCTGATACATAAGGCAGGAAACATGATGTCTAACCACCACGGTTCCCTCGTCCTGTTTCACCGATAAGATGGACGTACGCTTCATGCGATGACGGATTCCCTGGGCAAATGCATTTGCAAAGTCAACCACATGGCGACTACTGCGATAATTCTCCGTCATCTCCACAAAGGTGCTCTTGGGAGTATCGAGAAGCTGTCGCATAAAGCGTGAATCAGAACCTCGGAATTCATATATATTCTGGTCATCATCCCCCACCGCTATCACCCGCATACCCTCGTTGACCTTCATGAGCGCCCGCACCAATGCATACTCCTCGGAACTCATATCCTGAGCCTCATCGATGACAAGGACCGTCTTACAGATACGACTGGGTTCCACCCCCTCCTCACTAATCATCCGGGCAGCCCGCTCCACCACTCCCTTGGCATCCTCGATATTTCCTATACGACCAAGGAGATCAAAGGAGTAAGAGTGGAAGGTCTTTATCTCAACAAAATGGGCGGCATTACCGATAAGCGCCATCAACCGTTGCTTGAACTCTGTAGCCGCAGCACGTGAAAAGGTGAGCATGAGAAGCTGTTCGTGCTTTACATCCTCAAGCAAAAGCAAGGAGGCCAGCTTATGAACCAGCACGCGAGTCTTGCCACTACCCGGACCTGCCGCCACCACTATCACCACAGACTCTTTGTCTTGGATAATCCGCTGCTGTGTAGGTGAAAGCGAGCCAAAAATCTGCTTATATTTCTCGGGGGTAATGTTACGACTTATCTCTGCCAAGCGCTCTCCTTTGAAGTATTTTCTGACGAACGCCTTATAGTCCATCTGGAAATAATCCTGCACGTATTGCAAGGCCGCATTATAATCCCGCACCATGAGATTGGCATACTCTCCCACAATATGCACCTGCTGTATTTTCTGGCGGTAAAACTCATTGAGCATGCGGTAATCCTCTTGTTTGTAACGTTTCATGCTATCCTTGACCCTGTGGATTTCCATAGCATTGTAGAGAACCAGAAAGCCTCCTTCAAGTTTTAGAGCCCCTATCTTGGAAAGATAAAGAAGAGCCTCCTCCACATCCTCCAGTTGGACACCATCCAGTGAGTCGAAAAGTCCCGCTGGCCGTTCCCTCAAATCACCCAGAAGCTTAACTATCGAGAATTGCACGCCCTTCTGCACTGCATCATTACCATCCGCAGCATCCACTACCTGCTTGTAGAGCCACTCCACTGCGAACTCACATATTTCCAGCCTTCTCTCAAAGCGGTTGATAGTTGCCTGCATGCTTGCCAGACGAGTAACCTCTACGTTATGAGCAGCATCCTCTCTTTTCCTTGTGTAGCCCTTGATGGTCAGAAAATATAGAAGCGTGCGGATATCCTTCTCTGACGCAGTGGTGATGCCTGCCTTATGGGCATCATCATTGAACTGTTTGCATGAAATACGAAGCGTATCATCGGGAATATGATCAAGAATGTACCGTTCCAATTCCACGAAGCGTCTAAGCGTTTGCCTGGAGTTCCTCTCCGACTCACCCGAGTCATACAAATAAGCCGAGATATCCTTTGTGTCGGCCAGGATTCCTTCCTGGCGCATACGTTCCACAGCAGACACGACCTCCTTCTTGCTGAGTTCAAGCATATCCGCCAAATAGTCGATGCGCGATTCTGCCTCTGCATCCTGGGCTTTGGCAACAGACCTCTGAGAAATGAGTGACTTGATGATGCGCACCGCCTTTTCCACCTCTTCTTTCTCGAAAAGCAAGGACTCTGCGATACGCCGGCGGGCTTCATCCATATTCTTGACTGTAATGCCTGTAGCATAGACATGCGGGACGTTGTTGCCCCTCTGCAGATACCCCGCCTGTTCGAGTGCCGCCAAAGCTGTCCGCACACGCGTTTCCATATCCGAAACAGAATCATCCCAACCAGCTTTACGTGCAATCTCCAGCGCCGAGCAACAAACCCGCATCCGTTGTTTGGTCATATCTTTCACAGCCCTCCACACTTGTTGTATCTCACTGATGCTAAGTTTGGTCTGGTTAAGCAACATGAAATGCTTGTCAAGGTCGCCATCGCTATAGAGCACATAACACCTTGCCTCAAGATGCGGATCTCGTCCAGCACGTCCAGCCTCTTGTACATAATTCTCAAGCGAGTCGGAAATATCATAATGGATGACCAACCCCACATCGCTCTTATCAACTCCCATTCCGAAAGCAGAAGTTGCAACAATGATGCGCACACGGTCATTCATGAACGCTTCCTGATTGGCAATCTTCTCATCTGCATCCATCTGCCCGTTGAACGCCAAAGCTTTGTAACCATCACGGGTCAGCTTCTCTGCCAACAGCCTTGTTCTCTTCGTGCGCGATACATATACTATAACAGGACAGTCTGACTCGGCAATGAGGGAGCGAAGCCTGGAATACTTGACCTCATCTGTATCAGCATGAATCACAGAATAGCGCAGGTTGGTACGTGAAGCTGACGAGGCAAACAACTGCAGATCAAGACCGAGCGTCTGTTTGAAATAGTCGCATATATCCTGTATCACCTTTTGCTTGGCTGTAGCTGTAAAGCATGAAATAGGAATTGGCTGCTGGAGACGCTTGCGATTCTGATACTCCCGTATAAACTTGCCAATATAAAGATAATCCACCCTAAAATCCTGCCCCCAAGACGAGAAGCAATGAGCCTCATCGATAACAAACCGTACTACATGGCGAGCCTGCAGAATTCTTTCTATAGTCTTCGACCTTAGCATTTCAGGAGCAATATAGAGCAACGAAGCGTCACCACTCTGTACGCGATCTATAGCAAGCGAGCGGCTGACGGGGTCAAGCAGACCATTTATGGTCACTGCTTCCGTTATACCTCGTTCTGCCAAATTGTCCACTTGATCCTTCATCAAAGATAACAATGGCGAAATGACAACCGTGAGTCCATGCACCGTTTGCGACTCCATGAGGGCAGGCAACTGGAATGTAAGCGACTTGCCTCCGCCTGTGGGGAAAATCGCCAGCAGAGACTTTCCCGTTACTGCTGCCCTAACAGCATTCTCTTGCAATGGTTCGCCTTCATAGGTTCTGAACTGATTATAGCCGAAGAAATGCTTCAGATTGGTGTGTACATCCAACAAACTCCTGCAATAATCACATCCGTCAGCACAACAGGTATGCCTGAGAAGACGTACCACATTCTCCACATTAGGGTAAGTATAAAGCACCCAAGGCGGAGTGATGGAGTTTCGCTCTGTTGTAGTAATGAGCGCAAGAGAAAAAGCCAACTCTACTGGTTGCTTTTCAACAAGTGAACGCAAATCCACATTTTGACAAATGCGCCCATGGAAAAACGTATAAATATGCCCTGGAAGCTCTTCCTTCTCACAGCACTCTGCATCTGCCATATCCAAGAAGCCAGAAAACTCCGGCACACCATGAAGCAAGGTTGCATATATAAGCGTCAGTTCACGAGGCAAGCGTTTCCATGCCTCCATTTCGTCAAGCAACAAATCGTAAGCCTTTTCACAGTCATTCAGAGGATTGTTCACTTGGTCACTCATCAGTTTGTCATCTTTCAACAAATGATGATAGGGGCGTTCCGGAAACAAAAGAGGTGACATGTACAATGTGTCCACAAGCCCCCAACGGATATGTTCGTCTCCGAACAAATACTTCACATCATGATGGACAACATTATGGCCACAGATAAAATCTACGCCGTCAAGAAACTCTTTCGCCTCCTTCTTCCTGCCCGAATGAAACTTGGCATCATCCCAACGCAAGATTCCTATATCATGAATACGCTTGTCCTTCAGGCCTACTTCAACATCCACAAAAGCCCAGCGAGAAGCATCTCTTGATACTTCTGCGTTCAATGGTCTCCTATCCCCGAAACTCTCTATGACTTTTCTCCAAAAAGACATATAACGTTGTTACCCAATGCCTCATCAATACATTGCCCCTGCCACGATATTACTGATGAGCGAGCGCAGGCGTACCATGCGGCTGCGGCCATCGATGGGATGAACGGCATTGACAAGCAGGATGATACTCACGTCGTTAACAGGGTCGATGACGATGCTGGTACCTGTATAGCCCGTGTGCCCGTAGGTTTGGGGCGAAAGCAAAGAACCATTGCACGAAGCATAGGGACTATGTACATCCCATCCATAGGTACGGCCTATCTGGCTGGCCCATTGTGGCACACTGCGCATGGCCAGCACGGTGGCAGGCGAAAGGATGCGAGCACCCTGCCACTGACCACCATTCTGCAAGGCTGCACACAGGACTGCCAAGTCATCAACCGTACTGAACACACCCGCATTACCGCTCACACCGCCATTCATCACTCGCGCCAATGGGTCATGAACCTGTCCGCGCAACACACTTCCGTCTGGCTGGCGGGTGGTGGGAGCTATGAGACTACCCCAACGGCTCAAGTCTTCACCCAAGGGCAGATAGTCGGTATGCTCCATACCCAAGGGAGCAAAGATATGGGTGCGGGCATAATCACGCAGCGAAAGACCTGTGCAACGTTCCACTATATGCTGCAGAGTGATGTAGTTGAGACAGCTATACTGAAAGTCGGTGCCAGGCTCAAAGCTTCGCTTCACCTGGCAGATGTGCTCGAGAAGTCCTTGCGGAGAAGGCGAACCATAGCGGCGTACAAGTTCATCTACAGAAGCATAGGCAGGCAAACCCGAAGTGTGGGTGAGCAGATGCTGGATGCGTATGGTCTCAGAATTCCCCTGTGAGTCAGTCCAGCTGGCAAAGCCGGGAATGTAAGCAGAGACGGCATCGGTAAGGCGCAGAGTGCCATTCTCGCACAACTGCATCACGCTGATAGCTGTAGCCACCGGTTTGCTGCACGATGCCAGGTCAAACATCGTCTCGATGGTCATCTTCTCCACCGAAGGATAAACCTGCCTGTTGCCATAAGCCTTCACATAAGCCATGCAGCCTCCCTTCACGATACCCAGCACGGCACCGGGAATCTCTCCCCGTCCTATGGCATCCATGATGGCCGAGTCAGCTCGCGCCAGTTTCTCTTCAGAGAGATGCACCTTGCGGGGCGATACACGTTTCAGCTGGCCATATGCCACCAAGGGCAGACTGGCCAATACCAGTCCTACATATATAATAATGTATAATCGCTTCATAAGCTCCTCCTTCTACTCTTTACCTTTATTCTTTTACCATCTGAACAAAAAGCCTTTCCCCCATGCGGGGGTTAAGCCTCTATCCCCTGAATATCCCCATAGGCAGATTTGAGCAAAGCCTCTCCGCTATGGGGTTTATCAAAAAGCCCTGTCAGACAAAACGGCTTCGGGACACTACCCTACACACATTTGCCCGAGAGGGCCTGTTCCTGCAACTCTCCTGGGAATACGGAGAGCAGATTACTTATTCTTCAAAAGATCACGGATTTCAGTGAGCAACTTCTCCTCAGCCGACGGTTCGGGAGCAGGAGCAGGCTCAGCTGGCTTCTCTTCCTTCTTGCGTGAGAGAGCGGCAATACCCTTCACCATGAGGAAAATACAGAAGGCGATGATGAGGAAATCCACCACATCCTGGATAAACTGACCATAGTTGATCGTAACAGCCTCGCTCACCACCTGGTCACCCTCCTTCACTGCATCCTTGAGCACAAGCTTGAGGTCGGTGAAATCCACTCCGCCTGTGAGCACGCCTATAGGAGGCATGATGATGTTGTTCACGATACTGGTCACTATCTTGCCAAACGCACCGCCGATAATCACACCGACAGCCATATCAACTACGTTACCCTTGAGGGCAAAAGCCTTGAAGTCTTGAATAAATGACATAATTATCTATTTTTTGCATTAAATCGAGCGCTAAATTAAAAAGAATATCGTAATTTTGCGTCCACAAAAGGAAAAAAGTTGATGAGAAGACTGAAATATATGCACTTTTGGCTTTTAATCACGTTGCTGCTGGCGGCGTGTAAGTCCTCTCATTACTGCAATTGTGGATAAAACAGGCTATTATTTCTAACCCTTTAAATAATTAAAGAAATGGCAACAAAAGTAGGTATTAATGGTTTCGGCCGTATCGGTCGTTTCGTATTCCGTGCCGCTCAGACTCGTGAGGACATCGAGATCGTAGGTATCAATGACCTGTGCCCCGTGGATTACTTGGCTTACATGCTGAAGTATGACACTATGCACGGCGCATTCAACGGCACCATCGAGGCTGACGTTGAGAACAGCCAGTTGATTGTTAACGGCAAGAAGATTCGCGTAACTGCAGAGCGCAACCCCGCTGACCTGAAGTGGAACGAGGTTGAGGCTGAGTACGTGGTTGAGTCAACAGGCCTGTTCCTGACTCAGGAGAAGGCTCAGGCTCACATCGAGGCCGGTGCCAAGTACGTGGTGATGTCTGCTCCCTCAAAGGACGCTACTCCCATGTTCGTTTGCGGTGTTAACTTCGACAAGTACATGAAGGGCACTCAGTTCGTGTCTAACGCTTCTTGCACCACCAACTGTCTGGCTCCTATCGCCAAGGTTCTGAACGACAAGTTCGGTATCACCGATGGTCTGATGACAACCGTTCACTCTACAACTGCTACACAGAAGACCGTTGATGGTCCCTCTATGAAGGACTGGCGTGGTGGCCGTGCTGCTTCCGGCAACATCATCCCCTCTTCTACAGGTGCTGCCAAGGCTGTGGGTAAGGTTATCCCCGAGCTGAACGGCAAGCTGACTGGTATGTCTATGCGTGTTCCCACTCTGGACGTATCTGTGGTTGACCTGACTGTTAACCTGGCTAAGCCTGCTAAGTACGAGGAGATCTGCGCTGCCATGAAGGAGGCTTCTGAGGGCGAGCTGAAGGGTGTACTGGGCTACACAGAGGACGCTGTGGTTTCTTCTGACTTCCTGGGCTGCACTCTCACTTCTATCTTCGACGCTAAGGCTGGTATCGCTCTGACCGACACATTCGTGAAGGTAGTGAGCTGGTACGACAATGAGATCGGCTACTCTAACAAGGTGCTGGAGCTCATCGCCCACATGAAGAAGGTGAACGGCTAATCTCTGAAGGATAAAATCCACAGAGGCAAATGCCTCAACCAGAAACAGAAGGCTGTCCGACAAGCTCGGGCAGCCTTCCTTTTGTTTAGGAGTTATTGCTTCTGGTAAAACTCCCTAGAGCATAAAGGCTCACCCGATATATCCTGAGGACCAATCCGCCAACTGATTCAGTATGGCTTCCACAACACTGTCCATTGATTCAGTTTGTGAATAGGAAAAGTGTCTAGTGAAATCTGGAAAAGATACCAGTGAAATCAAGAAAAGACATATCCTTGGATACTTGCCCGTTTATCCTTGGATAAATTGCGAAGTATCCTTGGATACTTTTTCCGGGCAAATTTTTGACGGAGAAAGGCAGACTTCCTTGGCAACTCCTTTCTCTTCTATGATTATGGAATTCGGGAGCGGCATCTGCAAATCCACATTCAGACAAGAAGGAAGGAGCATTTCCCTTAGTAAACAGGTTCAACTTTCCCAACTGAAAGTTTCGGTCTTCTGAGCCAAGAGTTGCATTCGGAAGAGAAGGAAAGCGGGGCGGCATGGATTTTGGTGGCGAAAATGGTTGGGCAATTCAGAAAGAATGCCTAAATTTGCTGAAAATATGAATGAATTATGAAATTTACAGAACTTGCCAACCCTATCTTCCGCGCGGTAATCGATGATTATCACAAGTCGGACAACGTAGATACACCCATCCAGAACCCCTATGAGAGCGGTTCCATCGAACACGATCTGTACCAGAAATGCTGGATTGACACCGTGCAGTGGCATCTGGAGGACATCATCCGCGATGAGGACATCAATCCCGTGGATGCACTGGCGCTCAAGCGTCGCATCGACAAGAGCAATCAGGATCGTACCGACCTGGTTGAGCAGATTGACAGTTACTTCTACACCAAGTTCCACAACGTGAAGTGTCAGGACAACGCCACCATCAACACCGAAAGCCCAGCCTGGGCCATCGACCGTCTCAGCATCCTGGCTCTGAAGATTTACCACATGCAGGAGCAGGTGGATCGCACCGACGCTTCGGCTGAACACAAGGCCCGTTGCCAGCAGAAGCTCGATATTCTGCTCCAGCAGCGCACCGACCTCTCTACAGCCATCGACCAGCTGCTTGAGGATTTCGAGGCTGGACGCAAGTACATGAAGGTCTATAAGCAGATGAAGATGTACAACGACCCCAGCACCAATCCCGTGCTCTACGGCAAGAAGTAAACCATCCCTCGAGCATTGAATCACAAACATCTGTTACTCATACGCTTCTCCGCCTTGGGCGACATCTTGATGACTGTCCCCATCGTGGAAACCTTGGCGCGCCAGTACCCCAACCTGCGCATCACCATGGTGAGCCGTCCCTTTGTGGGTTCCATATTCAAGAGGCTCCCCCAGAACGTGCAGTTCGTAGGCATCAACCTGACACAATACAAGGGGCTGGGCGGTCTGGAGCGGCTCTACAGGGAACTGCGGGCGCTGGAGCCAGACGCTGTGTGCGACCTGCATGATGTGCTCCGCACCAAATATCTGCGCCTGCGCTTCAGGATGGCAGGCATTCCCGTAAGCCATATCGTGAAGGACCGACGCGCACGCAAGGCATTCCTGCACGCAGCACATAAGGTGCAGCAGGAAACGAGCTTCGAACGCTATGCCAAGGCCATCGCTCGTCTGCTGCCATTCAAGCAGCCCACACCACCCTGCCAACTGGCTTCCCAAGCCACGCACCGTGGCGGTATCGGCATAGCACCCTTTGCTGCCCACCAGGGGAAGATTTATCCCCTGCAGCAGATGGAGCGCGTGGTGAGCCTGCTCTCGGCACAGGGTACCGAGGTTTATCTCTTTGGTGCAGGAGAGAAGGAGCAATCCATTATGGAACAATGGGATAAGAAGTACGAGCATGCACACTCCATGGTGGGCCGACTGGGCAACATGGCAGGCGAACTGGACTGGATAGCCGGTCTCGATGCAATGCTCACCATGGACAGCGGCAACATGCATCTGGCTTCGCTCACATGCACTCCGGTGCTCAGCATATGGGGTGCCACTCACCCGCTGGGCGGATTCCTGGGCTGGGGACAGACGATTGACCGCTGCATCCAGAAGGATTATCCCTGCCGTCCATGCAGCATCTTCGGCAACAAGCCTTGCCGCCTGGGCGACTTCCGCTGCCTGCATGACATCACTCCCGACGAGATTGTGAACCGCCTCAATGAGGTGGTACGCACCCACAGAAGCAGCAACGGACATTGATACAAACCAACACGAACACAAAAGAAAGTCCATCAGAAGATGAAAATTGCCTTTGATGCCAAGCGAGCGTACTGCAACTTCACAGGACTGGGAAACCACAGCCGCACCACTCTGGACATCCTCACGCGCTATTTCCCAGACAATGACTACGTGCTCTACACACCCAAGGTGAAGCACACCCAGCTCACCGACAGTTATCTGAGAAATAGCGCCTTGCATACCGTACAGCCTACAGGATGGCTGAAGGGAAGTCTGTGGCGCACCTACAGGCTGGCACATGAGGCAAGCCAGGAAAAGGCCGACGTGTTTCACGGATTGAGCAACGAACTTCCCTGTGGCCTCTCGCGAAAGGGCATCCCATCGGTGGTCACCATCCACGATGTGGCCTTCCACACCTTCCCCGACATGTACCAGTGGATTGACAGGCAGATTTATGACCGCAAGTGGAAGTATGCACTCTCACATGCCGACAGCATCATCGCCATCAGCGAGAGCACCAAGCGCGACATCCTCAGGTATTACGACGTAGAAAAGAGCAAGATACGGGTAATATACCAACCCGCAGCACCCTATTATTACACCGCCGACTGCATCCGCGCAAGGGAAGAGAAGGTTGCCCACAGACCCTTCCTGCTCTACGTGGGCTCCATCAACTCGCGCAAGAATCTGCTTGGGGCAGTACGTGCGCTGGAGATGCTGCCCGCATCGGTGCGCCTTCCGCTGGTGGTCGTAGGCAACGGACGGGAATATATGCAGGAGGTGCAGAGGTACATCGAAGCACACCGCCTGCACGAATGGGTGGAATTCTGCACCAAGGTGGAGGATGCCCAGCTGCACGAGCTCTACGCTACGGCACGCGCCTTCATCTATCCCTCGTTCTGCGAAGGCTTCGGTCTGCCGTTGGTAGAGGCCCGTCTGAGCGGTTGTCCGGTCATCAGCAGCAACCTCTCGTCGCTGCCCGAGGCGGCTGGCCCGTACTCTCTGCTTACCGACCCACACGACACCCAGGCGCTGAGCCAGGCATTGGACCGCCTCATCACCGACGATGATTTGCATCGCCAACTCTCCGTCAAGGGGCGCGAGGATGCTCTCGCCCATCTGCACCCACAGGTGCTGGCAGGACAACTGATGGACACCTACCGCTCGCTCGCCCGGCAGTGAGCGCCCGGCCTACCCGTCACTCACGCGCGTGTAACCTATTTATTATCCCAGGCATGAAGATTCTGTTCGACTACCAGACATTTCACACCCAGCGTTTCGGAGGCATCTCCCGCTACTTCTACGAGATAGGATGCCGCATGAAGGGAGTGCAGCCCACCTTTGCCATTCCCTTCACCATGAACCAGTACATCCGCCACAGCAGGATGGCAAATCATGTGAACATCCCCAAGCGCCTCTTCAAGATACTGGAGGGGGTGTTCCGGCAGATCAACAGGAGATGGGCGGCGCACAAAATCAAACAGGGTCACTTCGACCTCTTTCACCCCACCTATTACAACCCATACTTCCTCAACCTACTGGGCAAGAAGAAGTTCGTGCTCACCATACACGACATGACCCACGAGAGGTACCCACAGTACTTCTCGCCCAACGACCCCACGCCAGCCTACAAGCGACAGCTGGCAGAGCGTGCCACCCGCATCATAGCTATCAGCGAATGCACCAAGCGTGACATCATGCTCTACCTGCATGTACC
>ERZ1026894.1065-NODE-1065-length-17594-cov-8.690632_pt1 | contig 17594 bp, 15 predicted proteins | sample MGYA00380177_ERZ1026894 | MGnify/ENA primary metagenome ERZ1026894 (study PRJEB33269, sample SAMEA4719813) | human gut metagenome | biome: human-associated habitat; feature: organic feature; material: feces | place: Cameroon | collected 2013-10 ... | reverse complement strand
TTACATAATATACAGCGTCCGGAAAATCGTGAGGAGCGATAACATATGAGCAAAACGACAGAGTCCAAGACATTCAAGCAGCTGAAAGCCGTGATGAGGGACGTAAATGGGGACAACCGCCAGATTATAAAAACAATGCAGGATCAGATTGATTACCTGATGGAGTTTATTGACATTCTTGACGAGATCCTTGAAGAGAAAACCGGACAACGCCAGCCGGAACTTTCAGTTGAGCAAAAGAAACGCCTGGCGTACCGGGGCAGAAAACTCAATGAATTTCTGCTGGGACAGATTGAAAAGACCTTCGCACCATCAACAATCCTGAAATGGTATTCAGAGCTGATTGCCAATAAATACAACAGTACCGGAAAGAATCAGAAGAAGCGCGGCCGTAAACCTGTCAAAGAAGAAATCGTAGCTGAAATTCTCCGGCTGGCAAACAACAATCCTGCTTGGGGCTATGAGCGCATTACCGGAGTCATGAAGTATCTCGGTTATGATGTTTCGGCATCCACAGTCCGCAATGTTCTTGACGCTCATGGTATTGTTCCCGATCGGAACGCAGACGGCGCGGGAACTGGCTTCAGTTTATAGAAACGCAACAGTATATTGCGGCAGCAACCGATTTCGCCCATGTGGAACTGGCAACGCCATGTGGCCTGGAGCGGAGGCATTTGCTGTTTTTCATGGATATCGGCTCCAGAGAAGTCCGTTGCGGAGGAATCGCGCATAATCCCGACAGCAACTGGACCACGCAGATCGCCCGTAATATGTGTGACATGTGGGACGGCTTCCTGCTGGGCAAACGCTATCTGATCCATGACCGGGATCCAGTGTTCAATAAACGCTTTGATATGATTTTTGAGTCAATCGGAATAGAAATAAAGAAATTGCCGCCATTTACACCGATGATGAACTCACGGATGGAAAACTTCATCCGGGCAATCAAAACAGAGTGCCTGGACAAGATTATTTTTACCAACGAACAACAGCTACGGCTTGCCGTGAAAGAGTACTTGGAGTATTGGAATCACTATCGTCCTCATGCAGGTCTTAACGGCAATATGATATTGCCGTATCCCCAGAACGCCAGCAATGAAATACAGGAGATTCCATTCCTTGGAGGTTTACTCCACGGCTATCGCCGATTTCGGCCAGCAGCATAATTTTTTCAAAATACCTTTTGTAATGCAACAGGTGGCGCAGATCAGCTACAGGGCAACGTCTGCCCAAATTCTGGTTAAATGCGGCACAGAAAGCCGTTTCTGGGCGTTTGTCGGCGTTCAGAGAAAATGAAAGAATCGCAGATTGCGTTTTGTCGCTTTTATGCTATATTGGGGAAAGGGCTTTTGCAAGTGCTTTTGAGTGGAAAAAGTATTTTTGCACCCTCCTGTGTGACAAGATTTCGGTTCAAATCTTTTTCTGCGCAGAATTGAGTTTCGCAGAACCAAAAGTCCTGTGTATTTGAGTTCAGCAAAAAATTTCTTATAAGACTTGAGTTCTGTTTGCTGTTTTCTCTTTCCGAAGTATAAAACAATTCAGCGACCTTCTCCTACCTCAAAAATTCTCTATTGCTGAATTTTTCCAACCTCCACTAAAAGACACATCCCATTCGCTGAAAACACTTGTTCCCGGCACTGGGCTACAATCCGAAACCTCCTTCTTTTCTATCAATTCAGATAATCCTGGCAGGTAGTGATGCTTATCAAGGACAACATTTTCGTAGGCATTCCATGTGTGTCCTTGTGTCCCATACAAAACGATTTTATCGCTGTATTTCCCAATGATTTTACCTTCTTGACGGCTGTTATTTAGTAGTTGTGTCTTTGCAAGAAGACGAATCCACAGGGGTTTGCCCGTTACATCCGACACCCTGGCATCAGCTGTTCTTCTAAATGCCTCTTTGAAGTATTTGACCACAATGTTTTTCCAATCCGCTTCGTTTTTTTGCAACGATATTGGCCTATTAAATTGAAAATCATCAGAAAGATTCGATATCAAGACCTTTACAAAATGGTACCTATCATTTTTATCATCTATCAAACTCTTCAAAAGCAATAAACGCTGCCTAAAATCCTCCACATCCCCACCTTTGCATTCGTCCGTCGGGAACAGTGCAGAGATGCAGCCTTTAAGATATGAATAACCTTCGGCTTCCTTAATTGCCTCATGCCAGGCTTCGTCTAACTTCCCTTGCGACAAAACCTGCCTCGCCTTCTCCCGTTCTTCTTTCATTTGTTCCCTTGCAAACCCAGACTCAACTTTCCCATCTCTGGCGAGGAAGCCGAGGATGTCGTCGCAATAGGGTGCCAATTCGTCAATCAGATGCAGGGCGGCTGGCAGATTGCCGCCGGCATCGGAGTTTTCCACGATATTCCAGACGACACGCATCCATTCTTCGTTTGCACTCTTCCGTGATGCATAGTAGGCTGCCAGACGCTTTCGACATTCGGAGCCAACGGTCCCGAGGTCAGGAAGGAGCGGATTTCCTGACCAGGATGGAGTCAGCGCCTTGTTCAAACCTTCGTCAACTCCTGTTGCCGACAACAGTGTGTCTGCGCAAGCAAAGAACTGTTCGACATTAGTCGGATTATCCTTCATCCAATTGTCCAGTTCGAAAGTATCCTCGGCCTTCTCCTTGTAGCCTGCATACTTCAGAGCCTCGCTGATGACGGCGAGCATGTTGGAATCCAGGCGATTTATGTCCTTCTCCACCTTCGGCCAGATTGCCTCAGGCCATTCCAAGTCGATGTTCCGCTTCCATTCCTGAGACTGCTCTGGGACATATTTGTCAATGACCGCCTTGACATTTTCCCAGGTCGTCAACTGGCGTCCCCGGGAGTTCATCTTCAAGAAGATGTGGTCATACGCCTTTGCCGTCACATCCAGGCAATTCACATTGAGGGTGATGCCGTCAAAGTCAAAGGTCTTATCGGAGGAGTGCTGTTTAGCAAGCCTGTATGCGAGCGAATCCAGCATTTCCAGCATTCCCGCAATGCCAGGGTCGTCCTTCCATACGGGAAGGAACCAAGGCTGTGCCATGACATAGGAGGTGCAGCACGGGGGATATTCCCTGTCTTTGGGAACTTCAATATCCTTCGGCAGTGACGGGGCTGGTGTCCCCAGCAGATTCCTGATGAAGAGTTCGGAGGGCCGGCGAGATTCGTAGTCGAAACTCCACTTGCCATGCTGCGTCCTTCCGCAAAGCCAGGCAAGCAACAGCAGTGTCGTCAAACGTTGCTGACCATCCAGAGGGTAGAATGCCTTATCGGCGGTGGCAATGCCATAGACCATGTCCAGCGGGCATGGCATGCTGTTGCAGACACTGTCCACAAGGACGGACGCGAAGCCCTTCAGACATTTCTTGCCGTATGTGTCCTGGCGTCCCTGCACGTAGGTGCGCTGGATTTTCGGCACACGGATCCGATAGGTTGACATCAACTCCTCAAACTTGAAATCACCGGAAAAACAACAGTCCATGGGAGCTCCTTGGGGAGTGACTTCCTGCACCTGAACTACCTGTTCACCACTTGGGGCAAGGTCGATATGCGTCTCGTTGAGCTTTGGCAGATCGCCAATGGATGCAAAAAAACTATCCAGCAGGCCTTCCATGGCTCTCTCGTAGCAATTGTAATCCGCCTGATTCCACCTGTCGATAGCCGATGCGCTTGTCGTATAGAACTTCATGAATGCCCTTTCCGTGCAGGGCAGGAGATAATGTTGCCCTTTGGCGATGGCAGCAATTATCTCTTTTCGCTTACGGGGGAAGACGGCATTCCTGTAGGAACGGTTGATGCTGGCATCCAGAAGTACCAGATTACCCAGCCCATTTCCGTCCTCTATCGCGTCATCGGCGCTGGTGGTTGCGGCTATCTTGTCGATGATGGTTTGTGTTTCCTCGGCGGAAAGAGCAATGAAATCTTCTCTTGTATGCCCCGTGCCCAGGTCACCGTATTCACCGAACACAGACTCCAGCCATGCCTTACGATCTTCCTGATTTGACAGATCGTTCGGCGTCTGGGAATCGATATGCTCAATGTCGATTTTGCCAAGCAGGTCGAAGTGAAGGCGTTCCTTCCTGTCATTGCACGCAAGGACATTGCAGAGAAGCAGCAAATCCTTGAGCCGCGGATCCCCATACTGACGTCCGATGCCGCTAATGCTTTCCTGTATTTTCTTCGCTAGAACCTTCTTGAAGACGGGCATCGCCGAATAATTCCTGTACAGAATGCTGGCTTGTATGTCGGTGCATCGGGCAATCCATCCGAGGGCGTTACAGCATTCCACATCCTCGTAGCAGGACTGCATCCACCAGAAACAGCGCAGGACTTCACCCCAGACCTTCGCCAGGTTGTACTCACGCTTATAGACGCCTGCTTCCAGCGTTTCGTAGACCAAGCGCGGATTGTTATGCGTCTTACCTAGGTCGATGTCAAGAACCAGCGCAAAGAGCAAGTCGATTCGGGTGGGCGTCTTTTCCAGTCCGCCCGCATTGAACATCAGCCAGAACTGCTCGTTTCCCAATGTGCCTTCAATCAGTTCCCATTCCTTTGAAATTTCCATGCGTTGCTGTTCGTCAAGTCCACTGTCATTCACCATGTAAAGCGCACGAATGAGTTCGGAGGAGGTCAAAGGAGTTTTGTCTGCGTTCAGACGATTGAAGGCGTTCTGCCCCTGATCCTGTTCATCTGCCTCTGAAGTTTCCTTCTCCAGGAAATGAACAGGAAACACAATGCTCTTCTCCAGACCACAGAAATAGTTTTGCAACAGCTCCTTATGCTCGAAGGCATCAATCACCTCTGCAACTTCGTGCCGGAAATGAGCATTGATGGTCGACTCCTTGGCATCGTCCATCAAGAGTTCGGAGAGCATTTTCTCCTCGACCAAGTAAAAGATATCCCACTGCAGCTGAGGAATGCCGAGGCACTTCGCCATAATTCCGAGAGTGGTCAGACGCTGCTGACCATCCACGACGCGGATGTAATTGTCATAGTCTTTTCCCCGGTAGGACGTTGGCCGTTCAGCAACCTGGAATTCCAACGGTTGCAGGCAATAATCCGCCCCAGAATAGGTCTGCAGATCCCGGAGCAGTTTTTGTGCATCTTCTTTGTTCCAACGATAACCGCGCTGATACGAAGGTATCACAAACAATGTCTTTCCAGTCTGAAAAGTATGATCAGAAGTGCATTCAAATTTAATCATGGTTTTCTCCTACGGTTTTGGTTGTCACAAGTCAACAGGACGGACCAGAGACTGAAGGATTTTAGCAATTCATTTGCCAAGGATAGACTCCATGGAATAGACAAACATTCACCTTGAATACACTTACCACGAGAATTGCGGCTGGATTGCTGAAAGTTTCAGCAGGAGAGAATACAGACAGGCCTGGAAAGTAAAGACAATCGACATATACACTGTTCTATTTCTGACCATTCTGGTCATTTTCTGAATGGCGCGGGCGTTTTTACAATGATTCCTTTTCCCTGTCTTTCCCGCTGGCATTGGAGTTGCTACCGGGAATCATCGGAGGTCACAATACCATGATAAGCTTCTTATCGGACAAGGAAATCTACGGCAAGGTCATCTGCGGCATTGTCCCCAGGACACGGAATCGGCTGTGGATCGCCACGGCGGATATCAAGGACATGTATGTCGCCATGCCAAGTCAAGCAGAGATGGTTCCGTTCCTACAGGTGCTGGATTCCCTACTTGGGCGTGGCGTGGCCATTCGCCTGATCCATGCCAAGGAGCCCGGCCCTAATTTCCGCCAGGACTTCGACCGCTTTCCGCGGTTGTGGACGCAGATGGAGAGGGTGCTCTGCCCCCGCGTCCATTTCAAGTGCATCATCTCCGATTGCACTAGAGCCTATTTCGGCAGCGCCAATCTGACGGGAGCCGGCCTGGGAGCCAAGAGTGACAATCGCAGGAACTTCGAGAACGGGATCCTGACGGATGAGCCGTCATTAGTCGTCCCGTTGTCCGAGCATTTCGACGCCGTCTGGCGTGGCGCATACTGTGCAGCCTGCGGACGAAGGAAGTTCTGCGGAGACGGCCCGCTTGGTTAGCTATTGTTCCTTTTGGCGTTTTCCCCGTGAAAAACAGTTTTCTCGTGACTTTTGCTCTGAAGAGCATTCGCGACCTATGCGGATGCCGAATGGTTTTCTCTGGATATTGCCGATGTCGCGTCTTGTGGTCATCTGGCATGGTGTATCTATCTCTTGCGGATAATCGAGTGAAGACGCCATTCTCTGCAGCCGCCTGGACGCTGACGGCAGAATAGATCATTCGGGGGGAACGAAGTCCTCTGGATTATCCTTTCGTGCCCTTTCGTGTCTTTCGTGGCTCCCTCCCACCCATTCGTGTCCATTCGTGTCCATTCGTGGTTCTGGATTTTCCTTTCGTGCCTTTCGTGTCTTTCGTGGCTCCCTCCCACCTTTTCGTGTCCTTTCGTGTCCATTCGTGGTTCTGAATTTCTCTTTCGTGTGTTTCGTGTGTTTCGTGGTTCTGGTTTTCCTTTCGTGTATTTCGTGTGTTTCGTGGCTCTCTCCCACCCATTCGTGTCCATTCGTGTCCATTCGTGGTTCTGAATTATCCTTTCGTGCCTTTCGTGTCCATTCGTGGTTCTGAGTTTTCCTTTCGTGTCCATTCGTGTCCATTCGTGGTTCTGAATTATCCTTTCGTGCCTTTCGTGTCCATTCGTGGTTCTGAATTATCCTTTCGTGCCTTTCGTGTGTTCCGTGGTTCCCTCCCACCCATTCGTGTCCATTCGTGGTTCCGTTATCGCCCTGGGAGACTTATTCAGGGGCGGATGCCCTTTGAGCACCTTGGGGTCAATAGTCCGCCGTATTGTTTTGGACATAGTTAATTGGGATGCTAGATTAAGGCTGTTACCTTTGTTTTGGGCATGTGATCCCGTCATGAAGAAGCAAGCCACCATCAACCTGAAGATTGCGTCCTTTCAGGTTCGCGACCATCACCGTCATCTGGCCCTTGTTGAGTTTTTGTCTGGCGCGACTGCCTACGAGACTGCGAAGAAGCTTTGCATTTCCACCCAGACCATCTCCAATTGGTTTGCGGGGATGCGCGCGAATGGCGGCCAGCTTCTGACGGAGCGCCGACGTGGTCCGGCTCCGGCCCAAGGCGCGAAGCTTTCCCCTGCGCAGCAATCCAGCCTGGCCCGTGCGTTGTGGGGCGGGCTACCCGACCAGTTGGGTCTTGCCTCATCGCTATGGAATTCCGAGGCCATTGTGGAGTTTGTGGGCGTGGCCTTCGGGGTCCACATCTGCCGCCGGACTGCCCGCCGCTACATTAATCGTCTTGGCCTTGGGAAGCATTATCCCATGGGGGGTTCCCGCGGGCGTTTTGCAGCGGCGGCGGAGTGGCCAGACCGGGAGTATCCCTCCATCAGAAGCGAGGCGAAGAAGTGCGGAGCCACCATCCTGTGGCTGGACGAATGCGACGGCGCAATCTCCGCCATGGGAAACAAAGGCGAACTCTTCTTCATGTTCCACAAGGGGACGCTGGACGGGGAGACCATCGGGGATTTTTGCGGTCGCCTGGACAGGGAGTTCCAGTGCCCCCTGTTTCTGATAGCGGCCTCTCCATCCCCTGGATTCGAGAGGGCACTCGCCCAATGGCAAGGGAAAAACGGGGGTGAAAAGAATCCCAGAATCTTCTCACCGACAGACAATTTGGACAGATAACCGATTACCACAATAGCAAGGAGTCAATTTCCATGGACAAGAACAGTTGGATTCTGGTGACGGGCGGCGCAGGGCTCATTGGCAGCGCGATTGTCTACGAGCTCAACCAGATGGGATACGAGAAGATTGTCATCGTCGACCATCTTGGCGAGGGTGAGAAGTGGCAGAATCTGCGTGCGCTCAAGTTTGCGGACTACTTTGAGAAGGACTCGGACTTCTACGGCGACCTCTACGCGGGAATCCACGACGCCGAATACCCCTTCCAGACAGTCTTCCACCTGGGAAACTGCTCCGACACCACCGAGCCTGACGCATCATACCTCGTCGACAACAACTTCGACAGCGGCAAGCTCCTGGCGGAATACTGCCAGAGGCGAAACATCCGGATGATCTACGCATCCTCCGCCGCGACATACGGCGACGGCGAAGCCGGGTTCAAGGACGATGAAGACTCCATCGACCAGCTCCGCCCCCTCAACAAATACGGCTATTCGAAGCAGATCTTCGACCAGTATCTCCTCAGGCGGGGGCTTCTGGCTCCGCAGCGTCCGGGGCTGGCCTCCTTCGTCGGCGTGAAGTACTCGAATGTCTTCGGTCCCAACGAATACCACAAGGGCAAGATGCGCAGCATGCTTCTGCGCTGCTTTGAGCAGATTACCCAGTCGGGGCATGTTTCACTCTTCAAGAGCTACCGTCCCGAATACGCAGACGGCGAGCAGGTGCGGGATTTCCTCTACGTCCGTGACGCCGCCCGCATGACGATTTTCTTCATGAACGAGGGGGCATCCTGCACGGGGCTCTACAACATCGGCTTTGGGGCGACGCGTTCCTGGAACGACCTGGCGAAGGCAATGTTCGCCGCCATGGACAGACCCGTGGACATCCGGTACATCGAGATGCCCGAGGAGCTCAAGGAGAGATACCAGTATTACACCTGCCTGGACATTTCGAAGATCCGCAAGGCCGGCTACACGGCTCCCCTCATGACCCTGGAGGAGGCCGCCAGGGAATATGTCGCATACCTCAAGGGGCATGCGCATCTGGGCGACTAGCGAAATGCCCCGCCCAGACGTCCCTCCTTGAGACGGGCATGGCGGGAGGAGCAGGGAGTGGATCTCAACCAGGAACAGCAAAATGCCTTGCAGGCGATGATGTCGGGAAGGAACATCTTCCTGACTGGCAATGCGGGCACGGGCAAGACCACCATCCTCCGCGAATTCAGGAAGAGGTGCGGCAAGGGATGCGTCTTCCTGGCGCCCACTGGAATCGCCGCCATCAACGTCCAGGGAACCACGATACACAGCTTTCTTTTGCTGAAGCCCGGGCTTCTGATGCCCGACATGATCGAGGACATAGGCAGCCGGAAGCACGAGAGCCTGATACGCGCCACCAAGACCATCGTCATCGACGAAGTCTCCATGGTGCGTAGCGACGTATTTGCGGCGATTGACCACCGGCTTCGCACCCTCGCGCGCGGGACGGACCGTCGCAAGCCCTTTGGCGGCAAGCAGATAATTCTAGTGGGAGACTTCTTCCAGCTGCCACCCGTCGTGAAGAGCGTCGCGGAAAACACCTATATCAACGACCGGCTTGGAGGCGCATACGCCTTCCAGACAGAGCTTTGGAGGGATGCGAAATTCCAGTGCATCTGCCTGAATACCATCCACCGCCAGAAGGACGACGCCACCTTCATCCACCTGCTGAACAACATCCGGCGTGGCCGTCTCCTTGACGAGGACATTGAAATCGGCGGGGAGCGTCTGGACGCCATCGAGGCGTTGAACAGGTGTTGTCTCCACAAGAGCTTCGAGGGGGTGACCCCGGTCGTCCTCTGCACGACCAACCGCGAGGCCGTCGCAATCAACACGAGGATGAAGGAGCGTCTGGAGAGCGAGCCAGTCCTCTTCATGGCGTCGATCTCCGGGCGTTTTCGCGAGGCTGACTATCCCACCGAGGCGACCCTGGAGTTGAAGGTCGGCCTCAGGGTGATGGTTCTCTGCAACAAGCATCTTCCCAACGGAGACTTCGAATACGCCAATGGCGACATGGGTGAAATCACGGACATTTCCGAGCAGGACGCCAGGGTCACAGTGCGCCTTGACAAGGGCAAGGAGGTCGTCCTCGGAATGAACAAGTGGTCCAACTACGACTATGTCGTCGAACGTGACCGTGTTACCGGGAGGACTGCGATTCGCCAGCGTGAAATCGGCACCTTCCACCAAATCCCACTCAAGCTCGCATACGCGATTACAATCCACAAATCCCAGGGAATCACACTCGACAATGTGGATCTGAAGCTTGGGCGCGGATGTTTCGCCCACGGGCAGCTCTACACCGCAATCTCGCGATGCAGGACCCTGGCGGGACTCCGAATCGAGAGGCCTGTCCTCGAGGAAGACCTCATCCTCGACCAGGAGGTGGTGGATTTCTACGAAGAGGTCATGAAGGACACGCCAAAGGACAAGGTGACCGTGGAAGTCCCCCAGGAATACGAAAAGGCAGTCAGGGAATTTCTGGAAAGGCTGCGCAGTGAAGCCAAAGGGCAGGAATCCCCGGCACAATCCCCCGCCCCCTAGGAATATGGAAATCAACCCATCGCACGATGCAATCGACATTGTCCGACGACTGCAGGACGCCGGATTCGACGCCGTCCTGGCGGGGGGATGCGTCCGCGACGCACTGTTGGGAAAGACTCCCCACGACTGGGATATCGCGACAAGCGCAACGCCAGACCAGGTCTCCGGAATCTTCCCAAAATGCTTCTCGGTCGGACGGGCCTTTGGAACTACCGTCATCCCCGGAGGCGACGGAGAAAACTACGAAGTCACAACCTTTCGGGGCGAAGGAAAGTACAGCGACGGGAGGCATCCGGACGAAATCCGGTTCGTCGGGATGCGGGAGGATGTGATGAGACGCGACTTCACAGTCAACGCACTCCTCTACGACCCGATGGCGCACAGGCTCCTGGACTTTGTCGACGGGCAGAAGGATTTGAAGGCGCGGATACTGCGGACGGTCGGAGATCCCGCCAGGCGATTCGAGGAAGACCGGCTCCGCGTAATGCGGGCAGTCAGATTCGCGGCAGTCCTGGGCTTCCATGTCGAGGAGGAGACATGGCGCGCGGTCTGCGCAATGGCGCCGCAGGTCACTCCCTGCGTCTCCTCGGAACGCATCCGCGATGAAATCGAGAAGATGCTTCTCTGCGGGGTCTCGGCGCGGGGCCTGATTCTGATGGAGCAATCCGGCCTGCTTGACGCAATCCTGCCCGAAGTGGCGGCAGGACGCGGCGTCGCACAGCCTCCGCAATACCATCCCGAGGGGGATGTCTGGCAACATGAACTCAAGCTGATGGGGTTTCTGGACGAGGCGTTCACACGAATCAGATTCTGCGGCGAGACGCCCGCCGCCAATGAACGCTTTGACAGCGAGGGACGGCTCGCGGCCGCAACACACGCAGAATGGCGGTGGCTCTGCTGGGGCGCACTCCTGCACGACATCGGAAAACCACTCACATACGTGGAAGGAGAGGACAGAATACACTTCAACGGACACGATGTCCAGGGCGCAACACTTGCGGAAGTTGTGATGCAACGCCTGAAACTCCCCTCCGAGGTGGTCACAAACGCAAAGGCGCTCGTGCGGCAGCACATGGAGATCACCCAGATAACGAAGGCACGTCTCTCAAAACAACGACGGCACTTCCAGGATCCCCTGTATCCGCTCCTGATTGAACTCCTAAGGCTGGACACCAGCGCATCCTTCGGAATCCTCGACCTCCATAGGCAGGTGGTCGGACTCTGGGACGAGGAACAGGCACGCCCGCATCCGCCAAAACCCTCGATTAACGGAAGGGACCTTATTGAACGAGGCTTCAAGCCCAATGCCGACCTGGGAGCATTCCTCGCATTCTGCGCAGACTATGAACTGGAACACCCCTTCGCAAACCGGACGGAAGCACTGGATTGGCTCGATAATGCACTGCGGACGAAGAAAGGAGAAAAATAGAACCACGAATGGACACTAATGGACACTAAAATGACAAAACAGTCATAACCACGAAATACACGAAACACACGAAATATGGAAATATCAGTGACACCGACTCATGAAAAAAGATATTCGTGGTCCATTGGTGTCCATTCGTGGTTCTATCATTCCCCCTTTCGTGTATTTCGTGTATTTCGTGGTTTCCTTCCTTCCCTACACAGGCAGCGCACGGTGGAATTGCCGTGCGGGTGCGCCCACGCGCGCCAACCACGCACTTTTCCCTACCTTCTTCTCCCTACCCTCTACTCTCGTAGAGTGCGAGTGCGGTTGCCGCGATGACGACTGGGAGTGCCCGGACGGCGATGCATGGGTCGTGGCGTCCTGTGACAGTGAGAGGCACATCTTCGCCCTTTGAGAGGCTGACGCTTGACTGTTCGCGTGAGATGGATGGCGTCGGTTTGAAGAATGCCTTGAACAGAATCGGCATACCAGTTGAGATACCCCCGAGGATGCCGCCGCAATTATTCGTTTTTGTCCTTATCTGACCTGTTTTGTCAAAGTAATACTCATCATTATTTTCGCTACCGTGCAGGCGTGCTACCTCTGTTCCGATTCCGAAGGAGACAGCCTTTACCGCGGGGATTCCAAAGACGGCCTGTGCTATTCTGTTTTCCAGTCCACCGAACATTGGGTCTCCGATTCCTGCCGGCACTCCGATGGCGGCGCATTCCACCGCCCCTCCGATGGAGTCTCCCGCCATTCTGGCGTTTTCGATACAATCCATCATTGACCCTGCGGCGTTGTCATCGATAGCCGGGAATCCTTTTTCGTCGAGCTCATCGAGTTGTGCCGCAGTCACATTGATTGGATTGAAAGGCGTATCGAGAGCATCCCCGATTTGTGCGACATGTGCGCCGACCCGGATGCCCTTTGCCTCCAGGAGTTGCAGTACGATCCCCCCGGCGATGCAGAGAGGCGCCGTGAGGCGTCCGGAGAAGATTCCCCCTCCTCGGATGTCGTTGTATCCATGGTATTTGACGGATGCCGGATAGTCTGCGTGCCCGGGTCTGGGGACATCCCTTAGATTTGCGTAGTCATTCGAGTGTTGGTCGGTGTTTCGGATGATTGCGCAGAGGGCTGCCCCTGTCAGGACACCGTCCTGGATTCCTGAGAGGAATTCCGGGATGTCGTCCTCCTTTCGCAGGGTAGTGAGCGTGCCTTGTCCTGGGGCGCGTCTTGCCAGGAATCTACGCAGCTTCTCCTGGTCGAGCCTGGTTCCCGGGGGGAGTCCTTCCAGGACGCACCCGATTGCGGGTCCGTGGGATTCGCCGAAGATAGTCAGGCGGATTCTTTCACCGTATGAATTCATGCTGTCTTGACCTCCTCGTTTGTCGCCATACTCCGTGTTGTCCAGAAATCTGGCCAGGACTTTGCGCAGGCTTCCGCGTCCGTAATGTGGACTGGGCCTGTAGCCGCCACTGCTGCTGCGGCGGCGGCCATGACGATGCGGTGGTCGTTCACGCCATCCACCCGTCCACCGCGATATGCGGACACTCCGTCCACCGTCAGCGTATCATCTTCGACGGTGGCGTGTCCTCCCAGCGCCGTAATCATCGCCCGGGTTGCCTCCAGCCGGTCGGACTCCTTCAGGCGGAGCCTTGAGGCGTTGACGAAGCGCGTAGTGCCCGCCGCAACACCCGCGACCACCGCAAGGGCGGGAACCATGTCCGGGATGGCCCTGACATCTATCTCCGGCACCGCAGCCAGCCTTCCGGGGAAGACCTTCACAAGACCATCCTCCTGCAGGACGCGGGCTCCGAAAGTGCGGAGAAGCTCCACAATCCGGCGGTCCCCCTGCGGCGACTCCAGGTCGAGATTTGCGAGAGCCAGCCCGTTGCCGCCAAGTGCGGCCGCGACCATTGGGAATGCCGCGCTGGACCAGTCGCCTTCGACGGTCATCCCATCCTTCAAGGCAGTGTAGCCACTGGAGCCCTCGACGCGGAAGCCTCGCTCCGTGGAGGAGACCCGCACGCCAAAGGCGGACATGGCGGCAATAGTCAGGCGGACATAGTCCTGCGATTCCAGTGGAGTCGAAAGAGTGATGGACGAGGCGCGCCCCGTCATGGGAAGTGCCAGCAGCATTCCCGAGATGAATTGCGACGACACATCCCCCGGCAGGGTGAATTCGCCGCCCGCAAGCCTCCCCCGGATTGTCAGCGGCAGGCGGTTGACGGTTGCCGTGACTCCGTGTGCGGCGAGGGCATCGAGAATTGGGGCGATTGGGCGTTCCGGGAGTCGTCCATGCCCAATGAACGTCGCGCCCTTGCCCAGGGCGGCGGCGACGGGCAGCATGAACCTCAGGGTCGTTCCGGACTCGCCGCAATCCAGGACCGGAGTAGCCTCCGCCATCAAAGTATCGAGGCAGTTTTTTGTTGCATTGACATCCTGGGAGGGGGTTCCGAGGATGCGGATTGCATCCAGCGGTGTTTTTGAGAGCGCCGCGCAGACCAGGAGCCTGTGCGCCACCGACTTCGAGGATGGAATCTCAACGCGGCCGCGCCACGGGCTATTGTGGAGAACCAGTTCCCTCATCGCGTCATCAGCCCCTCGGACAGCATCTTGACGGGAATCTCGCGCCTCACGCATCGGCCGATGCATTCCGGGACGACGATTGTGATAGCATCGCCGCTGCGCTTCTTGTCATGAAGCATGATATCGGCCAACTCCTTCCACCCGAAGGGGAGTTCCGTGGGGAGCCTGTAGCGTTTCAGCGCATGGACGAGGCGTTCCGACGTTCCGGAGGCGCACCATCCGCGCGCCTCTGCAATGCGCGTCATTGCGACCATGCCGATAGCCACCCCTTCGCCATGGGAGATTGCAAAACCGCTCCGGGCCTCCACGGCGTGCCCCACCGTGTGGCCAAAATTCAGAAGAGCGCGGTCCCCCCGGTCAAATTCGTCCTGCGAGACGATTTCCGCCTTGATTCTGACACATTGCGCGACCACCTCCTGGAGATGGCCGTCAAGGCATCCGTCGCTGTCAAGCATTCCGAAGAGCGCCTCGTCCCGTATGACGCCGTATTTGACCGCCTCGGCCATACCGTCGAAGAGGATGCGTTCTGGAAGCGTGTCAAGCAATGCGGTGTCGCAGAGGACTGCCGTGGGCTGCCAGAATGCGCCGACGAGATTCTTGCCCTGCGGGAGGTCGACGCCTGTCTTGCCTCCCACGGAGGAGTCGATGGCGGCAAGCATCGTCGTCGGCACCTGGATGAAGCGGATTCCCCTGAGATAGACTGCGGCAGTGAAGCCCGCCATGTCTCCCGTGACACCGCCGCCCAGGGCAATCACAATGTCCTTGCGGGTGAACTGGTTCTCCGCAAGAAAGCCCAGCAGCTCCGAAATCGTGCCAAGATTCTTGGAGGATTCCCCGGCGGGGAAGACGTGGGCGGCCGCGTCCGGAAGCAACTCCAGGATGTGTCCCAGGTGGAGTGGCGCGACATTGCTGTCGACGAAGACCGCCACCCTGGAGGCTCCTGTGCCGGCGACGGCACGGGGCAGCTCCTCCCGGAGGATGCCGCGCCCGATGAGGACCTTGTAGGCGCCTCGGGAGGCATTGACTTGTATCTCCTGCCTGGGTTGCATTTGCAGTCCTGCCCGTAGGAATATGTGCTAGAAGAGAGAGTATGGGGTCTTCGGGAGTGCGTTGACCTTTGCCTTGGCCTCGCGTCCCTTCCGCAGAAGGAGGCAAAGCGCGCCCGCGTCCTTTTCCGCGAGTGCCTTTCTGAAGGCATTGAGATTGCCGATGACGTTGTCGAGTTCCCTGAGGAGGTCGTCCTGGTTGTCCAGGAAGAGCTCCGTCCACATTTTTTCCTGGAGTGTTGCGACCCTGGTCATATCCCTGAATGAGCCGGCGGAGAATCCGCTATGTTCCAATGCCGTAGGCGACTGGACATATGCGCTGGCGAGGATATGCGCGAGCTGGCTTGTATATGCGATGATCCGGTCGTGTTCCTCTGCGGTGGCGAATTTGACTGCGCCGAAGCCCAGGTCCAGGAAGAAGCGCTTTGCCGTCTCCAGGATTTCGATGGGAGTGCCCTCCGAAGGGACCAGAATCATGGAAGCCTGGTTGAAGAGATTACCCATGGATGCCTCGAAGCCGGAGCGTTCGATGCCCGCCATTGGGTGCCCGCCCAGGAAGAGAAGCCCGTGTTCGCGGCACAGTGCGGCCGCCTGGTTGCAGACAAAGCGCTTGACGCCGCAGGTGTCCAGGACAATCGTCCCCCTGCGCAATTCGGCGGCATGCTCCTTCAGCCAGTCGACGGTTCCCTGTGGGTAGACCGCCAGTATTACCATGTCCAGCGTGGGCAGGAGTTCGGGGGTGAGTTCCCCGTCCACGGCGTTGACCAGGCGTGCGCGGAGGCGCACGTCCTCCTGAGTGTCATATCCGAAGACCTGATGCCTTCCCTGCGCCTTGATTCCACGTGCCAGGGATCCTCCGATAAGCCCGAGTCCGACGATGCCGATCCTCATTGCATGCCTCCAAAGCCAAGGACACTGCGCACGGCGGCAATCTTCGGGACAGTCTCCGCGAAGACCTCCGGCGTGATGGACTGCGGCCCGTCGCACCAGGCGTGCTCCGGGTCGTTGTGGACTTCGATGATCAGTCCGTCCGCCCCGCAGGCGGCTGCGGCCACGGCCATGTTTGGCACCAGCCAGGAACGCCCTGATGCATGGCTTGGGTCGACGATTACGGGCAGGTGGGAGAGTTTGTGGAGGACAGGGACCGCGGCCAAATCCTGCGTATTCCTGGTGTATGTCTCAAAGGTCCGGATGCCACGTTCGCAGAGGATGACCTGGGCGTTGCCCCCGGACATGATGTGTTCTGCGCTCATAAGCAGCTCCTGATAGGTGTTCGCAAGGCCGCGCTTCAACAGGATTGGCTTGTTGACATGGGCGAGCGCGTGGAGCAGCTCGAAGTTCTGCATGTTTCTGGCGCCCACCTGGATGATGTCGATTTCATCAAAGAGGGGAAGCTGGGAGATGTCCATGATTTCGGTGACTACCGGGAGCCCTGTCTCCCTGCGGGCCTCAAGCAACAGCTTGATCCCCTTTTCACGCATTCCCTGGAAGGAGTAGGGGGACGTGCGCGGCTTGAATGCTCCACCCCGCAGGATGTTGGCGCCCGACGCCTTCACAGCCGCCGCAACGGAGCAAATCTGCTCCTCGCTTTCCACAGAACATGGCCCCGCAATCAAGGCAAAGTTGCCGCCGCCTATCTTGACGCCGTTCGGAAGGGTGATGACCGTGTCCTCAGGATGAAATTTCCTGTTGGCGGCCTTGTAGGGATCCTGGACGCGCTTGACCTCGTCGACAATGTCCAGGGCGCTGATGAGGTCGATGTCGACACGCGAGGTGTCTCCAACCAACCCCAAAATCTTCTGGTGCTTGCCTTCGGATGCGTGGATCTCAAGCCCCTGGCTCTTCAGCCAGGTAATCAGATTCTCCAGCTGCACGGCATCTGGATTTTCCTTCAATATGACTATCATGGAGAGTGACTCATTTGCCCGCACAATGCACAGGATGGACGCCTCGGATTATGCCGAAAAACAGGAAGGGAACGCAGCCTGCACACTTATGCACGGAATTCACATAATTTAATGGTGAGTAGAGAGTAGGGAGAAGAGAGAAGAAGATAGTGCGTGGACACTTTGCAGTGGGCGTCCAAAGTAGGGAGGAGGGAGGAGAGGGGAGGGAGAAGTGCGTGGACACTTTGCAGTGGGCGTCCAAGGTAGGGAGGAGGGAGGAGAGAAAAGAAGATAGTGCGTGGACACTTTGCAGTGGGCGTCCAAAGTAGGGAGGAGGGAGGAGAGGGGAGGGAGAAGTGCGTGGACACTTTGCAGTGGGC
>ERZ1026894.1060-NODE-1060-length-17632-cov-16.027593_pt1 | contig 17632 bp, 17 predicted proteins | sample MGYA00380177_ERZ1026894 | MGnify/ENA primary metagenome ERZ1026894 (study PRJEB33269, sample SAMEA4719813) | human gut metagenome | biome: human-associated habitat; feature: organic feature; material: feces | place: Cameroon | collected 2013-10 ... | reverse complement strand
TCGTCGGCAGCGTCAGATGTGTATAAGAGACAGATTCTATACTATGATAGAATAAACCTATCATAAATAGAAGGCCAACTAACCTCCACCATTTGTAAAGTTTACCCAAATCAAATACATTCACGAATGTTGCAATAGAGATAACAAATAATAGTTCTTCAACTATTCGATTAAACCACGTTCCAGATGTCTTGGGAACATTATACATAACATAAAAGATAGCCTCATGAAAAATGACCAAAAAGCCTAGAAACAAAAATAGTTTTTGCTTTTTAAAAACATTACCTGATATTAGTCCATATATAGCAACTAACAATAATGCTATAAGTGCAATATTTCCTACTCCAAAAGAATAAACATTTAATATTGGAATAAATAAGAACAACAAATATAGCCAAATATTATTTTTAAAAATATTAGTTATCATTTATTTATCGCTTAAAAGTTTCTCAATATTGTCTTAACTACTGTTGCGCTAGAATTATATCAGATATCATTTCTTTAACAATATCAACACCCACAATAGACTCTACAAATTCACGGAAAACTCCGTCTCCTCCTTTTTTACATAAAGAAATATTAGCTAACTCCTTGACATATTCAGGTGCAGAAGAAGGTACTCCTCTCCAACCAACAAGCTTAAGAAGCTTCACATCATTAATATCATCTCCAATATAAGCAACATCGGTTAATTGAATTTGCAGTTGTGAACATAATTCTCTTGCTATAGACACTTTGTCTTTTGCCCCGAGATAACAATAATCAACATTTAATTTAATTGCTCTACGCTTAACAATTTCCGTGTTTTCTCCTGTTATGATTCCTACAGGAATACCCAAATGGTGTGCAAACAATACGCCAGCACTATCGTAGGTGTTGAATTTCTTCAACTCTACGTTAGTGCCATCGTAATACATTCCACCATCTGTCCAAACACCATCAATATCTGTCAAGATGAGCTTAGGAAGTTTCTTATCCATTAATCTATATATTTCGAATAGATGATTTCATTTGCTGGAATGTCCTGCACAGCTTTATGACCAACAACCATATCCTTCTGAGCCCATTTAAAACCATCTCCAGGACTTAACATATGGATTTTGTCTTCGGTAATAACCTCGCCAGCCTTAATATCACACAAAGAAGCGATAGAACGTTCCAACTTAACTTTAGAACCAGCAACACTCTTATCTATGTAAAGATCTTCCTTACCTAACCAACGTTCCACCATTCGAATATCACGTACCATACGATTTACACCATCAGGACCTAAAGAACCAGGCTGATCAGTTCCCTTCATATGTCTATCGATGGTAATATGCTTTTCGATAATCTCAGCACCCATACCTACAGCAATTGCAGGCGCAGAAATACCAATAGTATGATCGGAGAATCCGATATGATACTGTCCATAATGCTTCTTCAAATAGGTTATAGTGCGCAAATTCAAATTATCCGGATGAGTTGGATATTGAGATACACAATGCAATATAGAAATATCACTGTGATATTTTGTAATTGTCTCCAAAGCATCATCAAGCTCCTTTTTACCAGCCATACCCGTAGAGAGGATAATAGGAATCTTGGTCTCAGCCATGGCTGAAAGAAGAGGAAGGTTAGTCAAATCACGGCTAGCCACCTTCAAATAATCAGGAGTAAAGAGTTTCAACATTGAAAGACAGCCCTTTGCACAAAGTGTCTCAACAAAATCAAGTCCCTTCTCTTTAGCAAACTTATAAACTTCATAATGAGCCTGATCATCCAATTCTAGAAAAGCACGATGTTCACCATAAGTACGTCCAAAAGAATTTGGTGTATCATATATACGGTTCATCTGAGTAGTTGTCAACTCTTCATTTAAATCGCGACGTGTCATCTTAACCGCATTCATTGGCTTTAAATCAAGACCAAATGTTTCCTCGCGAACAGGTCGTGCAATCAACTCAACAATCAACTTAGCAATGTCAACAGAGCCATTATGGTTCTGACCAATTTCACCTATAATATAGGTTTCTCCTTTTTTAATCATAATCGTATAAATTAAATATTACTTTTTATTTTGCGAGATGCTATTTAACATTGACTGCTTAATTTCAGCATGTGCATCTAAATATGAAACAACATCTTTAAGAGTAAAATTAGAATCTTTACCCTTTAAATCAGCAAATACTTTTTGAGCATTTACTAAATCTTCTGGGGTATCTATAGTCAGTCTTATATCATCTCTACCCTGTAAAAAGTCAGGACACATAATCCATTCACACTTGTACTCATCAGGATGATTGTATATATGCCATGTTACATGTTCATGAGCAGGGGAATCAACAGGAGTTGTTGAAGCAACTCGCTTAAGTGCAGAAAGGGTAACAAATTCACCCCAAAAGCCAAAATGGGTAAGAATTGAAGGTTTATCATTAATGCGGAAACCGATATAATCAGCGTCACTCGTTTTTGCCTTCTCTACCAATTGCGAAACGCCATGCCAATCCAAAAAAGGATTATCAGAACAGATTCTCACAATACCATCGACATGGTTTGTTTCAGCTGCTTGAATAAATCTATCAAGAACATCACTCTCCGAGCCACGATATACCAGCTCGCCCTTTTCCAAGAGAAAACTCTCCAACTGGTCATTGTTTGCATTTACAGAAGTAGCAACAATAACTTTAACTCCACTAACCTTATGAAGGTTTTCAAGAAGAGTCTCCAGAAGAGTTTTCTCTCCATCAAACTTCTTCAAAATTTTACCAGGTAAACGGGTTGAACCCATTCTTGCCTGAATTATAATTCCAATATTCATTTTCGTAAAAATATTTATTTCAATAACCTATATACAATTCCATAACCCTTAAGAATTATATACTTTAAACTATGTTTATAAAGTTCCATCAACCTTATTCATATTGCTATTTTTACTTCACACATATTCTCGACAGGACAGATTGGCTTCAATCTATCTACTGCCAATTGAATGAGGGAACGCCCCACACCCATCACATCAATGAACTGCTTTGAGTAATCGGGGGTTGACATAGGCCAGAATCGGCTGTCTACGCCGCCGACCATGATTATGATTTGAGTATCGTTGAAATTTCTCATATAGCGAATATATCGAGATTCATCATCATAACAAGCATTCTACAGCAATGAAGCTATATATCTTCTCAATTAGCTTATTATTATCTAATTTTTGATTTGACATTTTTTTTCTTTTCAATTGATAAAAAAACTTATTTCTATCATTCTCCCAAATTGTATCATCTACAACCTACTGCAAATGATAGAACTCTATTTCAGCAATGGGAATACTAATCAAAACATAATTCAAGTTGAACACCTCGTTTTTTATTTGACATATACAACCAGATACTATAGTCTAGAGCTCTTCTTGATATTTGCATTATGTCAGCGGCATATTCAACTATCAGTTTAGCTTCCTTATAATTTTTATAAATGATGCCAGCATCCGATACGAATTTATATACATGCCTATCGACTGCTACACTTTCTACACCCAGAAGTTTCAACAAATAATCATAAGTTTTATCTCCAACACCCCTAATGCTCTTGAATTTATCTGAATTTGATTTGCTATTTACCAGATAAATCTTTAACTGATAAGAATTCTGAATGCCCTGAGCCTTACAAAACTCTAATATTCGAATCATCCTAATTTGCTTTTCACAATCATGCCAATCAAGGACTGTTTCTATAGAATGCTTTTGTAATATCGCTGAAAATCTGTTAACAGTATAGGCAACAGGATAATCGTTTAACACCTTACAGACCCTCGGGGCTACAACATGCTGATAGTTTAAACCAGCTTGTAACACGACATCCGTAAGCAATGCACCTATATGATTCCTATAGGGGCAATCCGGAGCTGCACTCAGTTGGAAACCTCGTGCATTACCTATATATGTGATAAGGTTACGAACCTTAACGGCTAAAGGTTTATCCATGTTTTATAGACTCTAAACTAAATTCCTTTAATGCATTTAATCTATCCACACAATTAGGACATGCCCCGCAAGGAATATCAGGAGAAGCCTGGCATGAAAAAGTTGCCCCAATAGGAGCCTGCAACTCTATTCCTAATTTCGCAACTTCATATTTTGACAGGTTTCGGAAGGGCATCTCTATCTTAACAGATCCATACTCAGACAGTAGTCCTTCCAGCTTATCAAAGAATGCAGAAGAGCAATCTATTTCTTTTGCATGATTGCTATTAATGAATGCTGCATATACCTTGTTTAATCCTAGAGTTTGGGCAAAAGAGGCTGCAACTGTCATCAACAGCACATTACGATAGGGTATATATAAATCTTCAGCCTTTATATCATCTTTCCATAAATCAACAGGACGGATGAATTTGGACTTTGAATACTTGAAGATAGAAGATATATCTATTGTTTCTATTTTGTCTTTGTATTTCTCTGGAATAACTTTTAAAAGTGTATCATACTCTTTACTGGCGCAATGTTGCCCATAGTTGACGAAAAGGGGTACAAACTCCACATTCTGTGCAACAAACTGATACATCAATGTCGTTGAATCCAATCCTCCTGATACCAAGACAACTCCCTTAGTTAGTTCTGTTTCCATATTTTTGAAGCATATTTAAATAGTTCTGAAATTATTTGGTCTGCAGATGTAGATACTACATTCGGAATTTCCGTCAGCATACAATTGTCTGCAATAGAGTAAGGATCATATACTAACACCGGCATTCCTTTTTCTGCTGCAACCCCAATCTCAATCAATGTTCCAGGATCATTATACAAAAGAACTGCAAGCATCATCTGGCAAGAATCTATCAATGCCATGTCTGATTGAAACAGTTTCTGCCTCTGTACCTTGCCAGCTTCTTTCGACATTTGACCATTTTCCTTAATGGGTCTTCGGGGTGTAAAATTATGATATTCTAAAGCCTGACATATAAAGTCTATTGGTTTAGTATCAACAAAGTCAAAATCTGGAGCAGCAATATAGATGTTTATTCCCTTTCTGACATCCCATGGCAACAAAACTCCATCATGCTTTTGCTTATCTTCTATCGGTAAGCTCAGATAATGTTGAGCCATTGCCCTAAATTCATCTATGAAAGTAGTCTGTGCATATTCCGCAGCAACATAAGAAGCATTGAGCAGATTGTGCTCAAAGGATGAACGATGGTCATATATTGTAACTATCGTATCAAAGACATCTCCGACTCCTACAGAATGCACGACAGGAACTGTCATAGATGGTGTTGATACAATCTTCTTCACAGCATAATCGTAAGCTCTACTACCACCTCTGTTTTCTTTCAATACAAATTGCTCACAAATGTTCTGACAGTCATTTACCAATGAATCGATATCGGAATAATCATTCTTGAACAAAGTTGAAGAAGTAGAGAGAAAAAGGGTCCTAAAATGGGCCCCTCCCAAGTCGGCTAAACGCTTTACATCATTCGTTACATCCAGATAGTATTGAGCATGTGTATTATGCCTCATTACCTTAGACATATCAAAATCACCAGCGAACAACAAAATCTTTTCAAACTTGTCGAGCTTGGCTAATTGCGAATCATCATAAACTACCTCTACGTTTTCATCCAACAAAAAGTTATAACCTTGGTCACCAACCTCTTGAACCTCCTGAATCAAGACCGTATTGGGTGAATTTGTTACATTCCCCAGTTTTATAACCTCTGCACATCCTATCTCTTTCAGATAATGCTCTATATGACTATCTAAATAAGAAGGAGCAAAATATGCAACACTATATTCTTCGCCAACTCCATACATACCTCTGGCAGCATGTACTATTCCCCCTAATCTCATCTTTATCAGAGGTGTTGCAGCAGACTTTAATGTAACATCATTAAAGATATAGCCTAGAATACAGAACTTACTCATACTGTACTTGGAGTGATATCAACTATAACTGTATTGATAGGAGTCGAACTAACATTGGATACAACGCCAGTATATGTAAAACCTTTCACAATACAGTAGCGCAAGTAATTGTATTTCGTTGGTAAATAACCAATAATGAGACCATCATTGCTTATCACTACCAATCTGACATTGAACTCAACATAGACTTCAGTACCAACAGCTGGGAGTTTTCCCTTTTTACTGTAATACTCACAAGTATCAACATCTTCAATAAGAGTTGAAAACGCAAGAGCGCACTTGTCTTCGGAATCGTCTGCTCCAGTAATGCCTTTTATTGCTCTTGGAAAATTTTTGTAATCACTAAAACTACCTGTTCCAGTACTTCCCATAATTGTTTATATTTAAATGAATACCTACTTTGTTATTGTCTCTTCATCAACCTAGCTGCAAATTCAAAGAAATCCACAACGTTCTTGAAATTATCAAACTGATGGCAATACATGCTGGCATAAGGTTCAGGGAACCTAAAGCGTATATCTACCTTTATCATGCTTACTAAAGCCTCCTTTGTGTAGGCTTTCAGCAATTCGTTGTATTGCTCTTCGCTCATAATAGCCGAAAATTAAGTCATAAAATAATTAGCTTTACAAAATACACTAGTATCAACAAACACATAATCCTTTTCCATAGAATCGTCTTATTTATTATACATTTCTTATCTTCTGAGCTTTATCTAATCTTCGATGACAATAAGATATAAGACCTAGAATTTCCAAAGCATCTTGCTCATCTATATCCCAAAATATTTTAGGCTGATGAGCTTCAGGATTTCTAAACATCCCACATAATCCTTTTAAAAGATTACAAAAGCCTGTATGCTCATCTTTCTCTTGTTTTGTCTGGTAATTGTTTATTATCAAAATAGGATTGCTACTAAACACTTGCTCTATAAGAGCATTGCCATCTATAGTAAGACCTGACAAATCGCGGATTCTCTGAAATAACCCCTTACTTGCTTCAAAAACTGAATGGAAATAGTTATTGGAAAGAAGCTCAGGAGTACAATATCTGAATATTTGAGTATGAGCATTTCTATTTATAAGTTCTTGCTTTAAATTTTCGACCTTTAGCTCTACATCAGAAATGACATTGGCTTTTTGAATCTGAGCAAACTTTCCGTTTTCTCTAATTTCATAACCTTCGAATGCCAACTGTTGGTTTACTTTTGTTCTCAATGCCTCAAACTCCTCAGACTTTCCTACAAATCTTGAAGGAGTTAGAACAAGTTGAATGAATTTCAATATGTTATTACAACATTTTTGAGTACTTTGGAAATTGGTAAAAGCATTGAAGAGCCTCTTACGTTTAGCTAAAAAGGTATCATTTTCTGAAATATCGGAAATTCCAGCTTGCAATAAGAAACTATGAATTTCAGTTCCTGTCAAGCCGTCAGTTGTATCACCTAAGATATTGCTCAATAATTCCAAAACCGCAACGCTTAATTCTTTTCTCTTTTCCATTCTCCCCTAATAATTTATTCATTGTATCGCAGTATTACTACTGCGCAAATTCTTTAATCCTCTGTTCTTCTTTCAAAGAACAAACAAGCAGTTGTCCATTCTTCTAGTTACACTACAGCCATTCAATCCTTGAACCACTACCTTGCTTTCATCGGCTGCATTAACCACGCTGTTCTTACATTCATACAAGCGGATGTCCTTGCCTACCTTGGCATTGCCAGCCTCATCCTGTGGAAGCAAGGTGCGGAGGCTGCCCCAGCTACCTAAGTCGCTCCAGCCGAACTCGGCTGGCAAGGTATAGATTTCCTTCGACTTCTCCATCACGGCATAGTCAATACTTATCTTCTCGCAGGTTGGGAAGAGTCTGCCGACTACCTCTTTCTCCTGTTCGGTATAGAAAGAAGGTGCCATCTCGTCCATGATGCTGGCAAGATTTGGCTGGAAGGTGCGGATTGCCTTGCTGATGGTATCGATGTTCCATACGAAGATTCCGGCATTCCAATAGTAATTGCCAGCGGCAAGATATTGCTCGGCTGTCTCCAGGTTTGGCTTTTCCTTGAAAGCCTCTACCTTGTAGATTTCATCTACGGATGTTGGCTCTGCTGCAGCGATATAGCCATAGCCTGTTTCTAGGCGGCTTGGCTTAATACCGATAGTAACGATGGCGTTCTTATCGGAAGTATAGCTTAATGCCTTACTGAGCACTCGCTGATACTCTGAGGTATTAATGACCAGGGCATCGGATGGTGTCACCACGATGTTGGCATCAGGATGCTTCTTCTGGATCTTCCAGCAGGCATAAGCAATACATGGAGCGGTATTGCGAGCCTCCGGCTCTGCTAATATGTTATCTACTGGCATGTCAGGGATTTGCTCCTTGACAATGCGAATGTATTTCTCGTTTGTCACTACCCACATGTTTTCGACAGGACAGATTGGCTTCAATCTATCTACTGTTAATTGTATGAGGGAACGGCCGACTCCCATCACATCAATGAACTGCTTTGGGTAATCGGGGGTTGACATTGGCCAAAAGCGGCTGCCAATGCCGCCTGCCATGATTATGATTTGTATGTCGTGCATTAATCTTGTTCTTTAAATAATAAAGATTTCTAAAATCATCCCGTCCTTCTTTACCATTAAAGAAGGAGTTTTTTCGAATCCCTCCGTCTCCCTTTAGCCAAAGGGAGCTCCACCTCTAACCAAGCCTTCCTCCTCAGAAGGAAGGATGTAACCGCCCTACTCGGTGCTCGGAACCGCTACGCTAAAAGGTTGTCGGACCATCAAAGGTCTTCGACATATTTTGCGGGATGGGACCGCATGGGGACAGAATGTTATAGAATCACTAGTGTCTCTTAATATAAAACTTCTGCGGCTTCACCTACCTGTATATTGTTATTCATAAGAAACACACTAAGCCCTACCTCTCTATTCATCAAACACCCTTCTTTGATACTCACCATATAGGTATCTGAATATGTTATCAACCAATACCAAAATAAAAAAGCGAATGAAATAGTTGGCATATCTATACTCTAAAGATTGCAAAGTCTCCATAGTTGGAAGATCACTTTGATACGACTGCGTGTTGTGAGCACATTGGTTTCGATAGCGATACACTGAAATGTCAAAAACCTGCCGCATACACAATCCATGCTTGCATCTATTCTTCAAAGTAGCATCTTTGTCACCACAATTATTTACATTCTTAAACAAGTTATCGTTTGTCATGATGCAGTCTTTACTAATCTCAGTCAAGTATTGCTCAAATTCTGCATAATGCAAGGAATTACTCTCTACCAAATTCGATTGAGAAAAGACATCCAATACTGTCTGTTTTGTTTCATCAAATACTTCTTGTCTTACGACATCCGTGATTTCAAAACCAAGATTTAACAATATCCCGACCAAATCCTTATATATGAGATTCTTTTCATCATAGCATGAGCATTCACCAACAGGTTTTCTGGAAAAACGCTCATAACGATATGTATAATCAGAAGTGGCTAAATCCCAAACTATACATTTCAGCTTTTGTTCTTGGAATCCTGTCATTCGCAAAAAGGCACTTTGCAGCAAATATTCGCTTACAGGTATCGCATCAATCCCATCGCCGATGGTTGACAATACTACCAAAGCATCGCTCAGAACATCAGATATGGGCTTAAGTATAAAATTGGAATGCTGACTCATACACGATATTTATTATATAATTTGACAGAAGTCTCTAATCGGGAACGCAAATAACCAATACCTGCTGGAGACTTTTTATGATTTGCGTTGTTCTTAAAAGTACCGATATTAGTTTGTAAACGTCGTTTTAACGTATTGACATTATTGGCATCTGCCGTTATCTCTAATCCTTTGAATAAGCTAATATAAATGATTCCAAAGAAGTATACATCCAAATCAATGATGGAGTTGAATTTTTTTGGCAATTCTACTTTTTCGATGTTTCGCTTTAGAAGTTCCATCCTTGAAGCATAGTTCTTATCTTGGAATATTGAGCTGAATTGCTTGAATCGAGTAGCAGCAGAATCCAAAACAACGGCATTGATGTAATCTTCGTAATATCGTTCCATCTTTGAAGAATTGACACCTCTTGCTACTTTCTCTTTTTTTTCATCCTTATTATACTCTGACAACAGAGACAAGTATCTCACAAAGTCCAACTTCTTAATATCACCTGATAGCTTCACTTCATATTCATCCATAAATTCAGGCTTGAAGAAATCTTTAAGATTAGGAACCAAATAATATAAAGAGGTACGGCTTTCCAATTCATCCAAGGCAACACCTTGTCTATTGATGTTCCTGAAAAGCGTAGAATAATATCTTTGTTGCATACCAGGATCTTCCTTTGGCACCAAATAAGAAAAACCTATGTAGCGGTTTTCGAAGAATTCATCATTCACACCATAATCTACCACCTTATAATTGCCTAATTGCAAATTTGAAAGTATGGTTTCCTTCGTTCTCCCATGGCCTAGAAGAAGAGGATATTGCCATTTTAATATGTTGTCCATCTCCTCATCATGCTCATCAGGTTCCATTGGAAGGTCATGTTCATCAAGAGCCTCTTCCAAGTCATCATTCTCATTTGCCATTCTTTCATTCAAGGTGTTCTTAAAAACAGCCTTGTCAGGATACAAACCTAAATAAGCAAGGAGTATACTCGAAAGTCTTTGTTGTCCATCCAATATCAAGTTAGTTCGTTTGCCTTCGCCATCTACATAATGTCCGATAGTCAATGTTGGCACAAACTGTTCGTCCTTCACCTGATTGATGAAGTTCTTAACATCCTCCTCTTTCCATACGAAAAGACGCTGATAATCCGGTAACACGATATTGGATGTAAGCATCAGCTTTATCCAATGCTTCAGTGTATATTCACCATAAAATATTCTATTCTTCATAAATTCACGTTTTTGGGAGTTTTTACACAATAACGACTTGACTTACAAAATTACAAATGCTTCAAATAATTTCGGATTTTTGACGTATAGCCATTAAGAATATTCTGAAAAAGACCATTAGCTTCTTTGTCGGACAGTTCTGTTTTCATTAAATCATTTTCTTTTATAAGCACTACAAAATATTCACGCTGTTTACCCGTAGAAGCCAATGCTTCTAACAACTGTTCATCATAAGGCAAAACATTTTCTAAGAAATCCATCCAATCGTCTTGTGATAAACGGCTTAATTGTTCTTCTGCAATTGGTACTGCACCTGTTGAGCGACCATACAAATTACCCATATATACAAGCAACAAGGCCTTTATACATCTTGGCATAGCTGGCTTAGGAAAGATTGTACCCAACGATGCTAGTTCCTTTATAACACGAGGCTCTTTGTAATAGTTATCAAACTCATAATGTACATCTATAAGTTTTTGAGCTACTTCTATAAATGTGTTCGATCTCAAACTCTCTGGAACATAATCAAAACCTGCCACCTGTGCCAAAGCTGATTTTATAAGAACTGCTGACTCCATATCGCCGTCTGACATAACATCTTTGTATAAAGCTCCAACCCTCCATTTATCATCACTGGATATTTTTCCCCATATCAATGGAAGAATCACCTTGAAATTATTTAAGGAATGTTCCAAAATAGCTCCATCCTTTGTTCGGATGGAAGAAGCCAATATTGTGATGACTGTTCTAATTATAAATAATGAAGAACTTATAAGTTGGAGTAATTGAGAATCTTTTGCAGGAATGTTCTCATCAAACAATCGACTTCTAAAATTCGTAAAGTCAACTGCAATTTCCATATTGGGCTGACTCAGAATATTAACTACGCAACTTTTAATAATAGAGGCAACTCTCAATGCGTCAAACTCAGCCTCTTCCTTTACCGCTTCAGAAGAAAAGTAAAATTGAATCACCTCAAATGATTGTCTTAAATCCAATGCACCTGAATGACTTATCATACCCAACTGCTCTGCTATTTGGATCACATTATAATCGGTCAAGACAGATTCCAACCCTATTTTTGCCCCAACATCGGGTCTTTGTATCAACTCGCCAACAAATTCCTCTCCCAATTCCAATATATGTTCACGAAGGTTAGTAATTGCCTTTTTCCAAACATATTCCACAGCCATATCATAAGCCTGATTTTCATAAGCTTTTATAATATTCTGCTGTTGCCTTACTGTCAAATTTGAAGGATTCGAGTAAGGAATTATCTGTTCTACTTTCGTCAAATGAGAAGGAACTAAATTTTTACAATCTACCTTCCATAACAATTTGTCCTGTTTCATCGTTTTGCTTGTTAAAATAAATAGCTCCCTCTTGAGTTTTCATCAAGACGGCATATATAGGTTTCAAAGAACATAGCTTTTTATATGCTTTTGTCCTAGCACCACCCACAATTACGTCTTGTGCAGAGACATTATTATCTACTATATAATGATATCCCAACAACTTACCTTTATTAGTAAACAAACAGATACCATCATGATTTAGCATAGACACTAATAAAGAAGTTACTTTTTTAAGATATTCATGAGCAGCAAGACTTTTATCAGACTGTTTGAAATTAACATAAAAGCCATATAAATCTAATGGATTCTCTTGCAAAGAAACTCCCTCTGATAAGAAATTGGGAATTTTGAGGTCATCACATTCTTGAATCACTGCTATAAGATTTCCATGTCCTATCTGCAAAGCATAGCCCAATGTTTTTTCCATAAAATTACAAAAGAGTTTGTCCTCACATTTTTCACCAACAACTTCACACAAACTATTCAAATGCAAGTTTTGGACTGCATCAACTTCTCCGAGAGATAAGGAAACAATATAAGACTCGTTCCCATTTGCAGGAACTATCTCAACTGTCTTTGCACCTATATTATGCATAAGGGCAAAAGTATGTTCTTTATCAGCAAATAATGTCACGCTATTCAATAGCGACAAACTTGTAATTTTCTGCACTGAATTAACCATTCCCCATCTAATGCCGTCATTATTTACTTCTAAAAAGATAGACCAACCATCATTACACAATGGTGCACACATTTTTATAGCACGTGATAGTGACTTTTGCTCCAATTGCCCCTCGAAGAAAACAAAGATCATAAAAAAAGGAATATTTGCTATATTGTTTGTCAACAACACTTCTGGATAAAGATGAGTACCTTCCTCATAATAATCTGACAAAGAATTAGCTATTGAAACCAATTCCTCTTGAAATATTCGATTTTTTGAATTGTCTGCTAAAGCGAAACCATTATTAAGCAGAAAGGAACCTATCTCAGCAGAAACAGTTTTTCGTAAAGATGTTGCCATATCCTATAACTTATCTTGTGGTAATTGCTGTATGATTTTTCCAGTCAGCAATTTACCGTTTACATGTTTATTTCTCTTAATACCATCTGCCCCCCACGTTCCCCATTGCTTAAAGAAAAAGGGAATATGCGCTTTTTCTGCCTGTCGTTGAACATTCAACGCCCATTCTTCTTTCATCGGTCGAGCTTGCATACCGCTTTCTCCACCAACTATAATCCAATCAATATTTTCCAGATTCAAATTCCCTAAGTTCTCTACTAGAGGCTCACATGAAAGGAATTTGACAGATGCGTTCAAATTACGAATTGCATCTATGCGTGGTATAGAAGCCTTACACTCTACAGTCACTCCTAACCAAGCATTAGTTGGTATTTTATGAGAGGCAAAATAAACAGCCATTCTTTCTGCACGCTTTGTTAAAAGTTGATACCTGTGTTGAGGAGTTGCAACTATCGTCTCCATTACTTTATCAATAAAACCATCGGAAACCTTATCATGAAACAAATCACCCATAGAACAAACAAATATCATTTGTGGTTTAAACCACTTCAATGGTTCATCCAAACATTCCTCATGCATTGTCACCTCAAATCCATTATTATATTTAGTCTGCCCCATGGCCTTCAATCGCCTTGCCATTACCTCTGCATAGCAATGTCTACACCCTTCAGAAACCTTACTACATCCAGTGACAGGATTCCAACTTTTATTAGTCCACTCTATTTTAGAATTTGCCATAGCTAAAACTCAAGAATACACTCTTTTATGATAAGAACTGAAACTTTATGGTTCTTACCATCAGTAAATGTCGATTTTATCTTCCCCTCCTCAACTAATTTTCTCAACGCTGCCGTATAATGACTCAAACAATAATTTGTTTTTATTTGGTCTTTATCAAACAACTTTCGTGCATCAATCACCTTTCCTTTATAATCATCATACAATCTGTCAGCCAAGCAATGGATATTATCATAAGAATAATCAAATAACTCCATATCATAGCTGTTCAACAGTTTAGGATCAAAAGTATAAGTATGAAGCCCATCAAAAGTTGTTCCCACATTAGCAAAGTCATTATAGATAGTCTTCACAAGTTCATAACCTTTTGAATTCTTGGTAAGATGCAATATGAAATGGCTTGTCGTATTTATGTCTTCTTCTTGGAATTGAAAAGCTGTATAGTAAACATTCTTTTTGAGTATTAAATTAAACTCTCTACCAAGCATATCTACAATATAGGCTAATCTGGCTATCACATTTTCTTGTTTTCCCTTTCCAAGTTTAACTTCTTCATACGAAAGAGGAAACATATCCTTAATATATTTCAAGAACAATTCGTTATCTATAGCCGCATTGATTCTTTTGGTGTTAAGAAATAAGAATATTTCATTACCCCAATTCTTCAAGAAATCAGCAAGCACTTGGGTTTTTATTCCCTTATACCCAAATGGATCAAAGAACAACAATGCAGGGCTTGAATTTTTACCATTCACCATCGTGTCTTTTTGCAAATATCTTTCGACTGCATCGCACTCCCCAATTAATCTATCAGCAAAGAAAGGATCTCGTCCAAAAGTACCCTTAGGATATCGTGATAAAAAATTCTCTTCTAAGACATTTTTGAACTTTACATCATTAAATAGCATCCACACACGATTCTTCAAATACTCATCAGCACAGCATTCCTTAGCTACCATAAGAGGAGTTGATTCATGACCATCCCAGTATAGTCCAGGACCAGCAAACAAATCTATATACCTAAACTGCCCCTGTGGAAACTTTGACAAGATTCTACAATACTGAGGGAAATATGAAGATACTATTTTTGCCTTTACATACGAAGAAGCACTTTGCTTCTCAAAGAAATTTTCATTTTTTCCCATAACTATATATATGTAAATCACCGTTAGAACGTAACTACTGATTTCCAGTAGTTAACACATCCAACATTTCTCCAAAAAATATATTATTAATTGGTATTGCCAGAGCTGCCTATTAGGCAGCCTTGATATTCACCTTTTTGTTCGAGTTATAATTACATGGGATTAGGGACATGATAAGATTTTCGAAAACCTACCTTCAATAGTCTTTGCGACCCTTTCGGTTCCCCTTACAGGGGACAGAAACCTTCCTTACCGTTAAGGAAGGCTCCACCTTTCTCACCAAGCCTCTCTTCCCTCAGGGACGAGAGGATGTAACCGCCCACCGGTGCTCGGAACCGCTGCGCTATAAGGTTGGCGGACCATCAAAGGTCTACGCCATATTGTGCGGGATGGGACCGCATGGCATAAACTGTGACAGGGAAGCGACATTCTAATTACCAAATATCATTCTTGCGAATAGATTCAAACACATTAGACCACTATGGAGCAACTTGTTTAAGAATTACAAACATACTATTCCAAGATTTTATGACTGAGAGGATTGTTTTCTCTATGTCAATAACGGCATTATAGCATAACGTCAATACAGATGTCTATGGTTGTATTACTGCTTGTTTGCATTAAAGTTTCCACTTCCTTTATAAAACGTAGATATGCTTCCATCAGGATTCACATAAACATTATAATAATCACCATTATAATAGTATGCCATCTTACCTGCTCGATAAAAACGTCCGTTAGGATGTTCATTCTTATATTTCTGATATTCATCATTCAATGCTCTCATCACATGCCCCATAACAGTCATAACATCTTCTTCATGCAACTGAAACTTATCACGATTTTCAAATTGGTTCGAGACTTTTAAATCCTCAACATGCCTTAGATAGACATGAAGGAAAGAATCAAAATTACAATAAAGCAAGTGTTTACCTGTTACATTATATCGAATCTCATGGAAGCCTACAACTTTTTTAAATAACAATGATGCCTTATTTACACTATATTGAGCCAGTTTTTTCCAACTAAGCCCCATCTTCTCCAATTCTTTCCCTGTCTTATAAAAACGTTCATGAAATTGTATTTTCCTGAGCTCATTTAAGTTTTCTACATCGTTGTCTTTCAACAAATCAGCTTGTTCTTTCCAAAGAAGATAAGCCAAGGACACGTCATTATCTTTTATTGCACCTTCCTCATCAAAAATTCTGCATTTTTCTTCTTCAGTAAGGTTAGCTCTATCCAGAATCATCTTATAAGCCAAATAGTCTGCAATTTCATCCGGCGTTAAAGCAACATCATTATCCTTCATTTTTTTTAAGAAGCCATACATCCAAGCTATATCACCTCCATTGCTAGATGGCGACATTTCCACATTGAGAGTTTTGATGTCACGTTTGTCATTACTAGTAAAAGTATTATGTTCATTAATATTAGGAGAAACCACCATCTCGACTATATCTTCCAACAAAATACCTTTTGTGACAAGCCTATTACGCTCATCCTCACCTAGTTCACATAACAAGTCTTTGGCCTTTACATAAAGTTCATCATTCAAGCTATTCTTGTTGCCCTCTAAGGCCTGACGTTCCTTCAATGTATATTCAAAACAAACAGTAAGTTTTTCACCATACAATTGTGAGGACTCAGAGTTTTTACGAAAAAGAAGATTAGCAACGTTGTCATTTTTGCCAGCTATCTCATATATATCACTCTGCTTAAAACCATCTTGCGCGCTTGGACGATACAAACTTTGCCCTAACATATTCGCCTGATTTTGCTGAATAGCAAATATTGCATCTTGCAAAACTTGGAAAAGTTTTGCAGTCTTTTCTTCATTTATGAAATCATCAAATGCCATAACTTCTCTAAATTTAATATACCATATTATATTCATTGACTACATCCATCAGTGCCTCACCACTACAACGTCCCCACTTTATTATAAGTAATTACGCCTATTAGTTTTTGACCTCCTCATACCGTTTGTCCTACACTGTCTCGATTTTTTAAACGAGGAGAAACAACTGTACTATACTCTATTGGGACTGACTATGCCCTATCATCCTCTCCAGATACCCATATAATTCATCTTCCATATTGCTATAGTCGCAATAGGGACTATCGTCGTTAAGCATATCTTCCATACGAGAATCACCCCAGGCTAACTCCAGGTCGCCAAAAAGACGATGATGCTTATTGGTCAGCAACAGATGGAAATCCATTGCCTCCTTCGTCTGCCAAGAAATATCTGGATGCTGGCGCAAATGACAGTACAGATGACGTAGCACATCTAAGAATAGAACAACACTTGTCTGAACACCACCACACCAATATGAATCAAACCACCTTTCGTGTTTTCTACATGCCTTACCTAAATGGTCGAACAAACAGAATATTAAAGAAATGGCTTCCTGATATCGCTTGCTTCGGATATATTCATGTACATTATGAATGAATGGGAACAGACTTCGGGATACTTCCCGCTCTTCTTCATGAACTATTGCAGCATCAAAAGCGGCAGAAACTTCGGCTTGATGATCTGACTCAAA
>ERZ1026894.1059-NODE-1059-length-17658-cov-3.900869_pt1 | contig 17658 bp, 10 predicted proteins | sample MGYA00380177_ERZ1026894 | MGnify/ENA primary metagenome ERZ1026894 (study PRJEB33269, sample SAMEA4719813) | human gut metagenome | biome: human-associated habitat; feature: organic feature; material: feces | place: Cameroon | collected 2013-10 ... | reverse complement strand
GTATATATATGTTTATTTTCCTATAAATAATATTATATCCTTATAATATATAGGAAACTCTCACTCTCAAACGATGCGTTTGAAAAGTTTTTCCACATCTTTTGCGCTGAATGCGACAACTGCAGGTCTTCCGTGCGGACATTTTGCGGGAAGATTGCCGTTGTCGTCGACATAATACCTGATAACTCTTTCGATTTGCGCTCTTGAAAGCGATTGACCGCCTTTGATTGCCGCCTTACAAGCCTGCTGACACAGTTTGTCTTTTAACAGATTTTCAAGCGTCAACTCGTTCTCGCTTTGCATATTGGCAAACAAATCGCCAAAGAATTTTGAAAAGTTTATTTGAGCAACGGGTTCGGGAACAGCGTTTATGAGATATGCGCTACCGCTCTTACCGATTTCAAAGCCCAGTTCTTCGAGATTTGACAATATGCGCTCAAAATATTCGCACTCTTCTCCCGTCATATTGAGTTTGAACGGAATAAGCAACGATTGTTTGTGTTCGACGTTAAACTTTTCGAGAATTCTGTCATACAAAATACGTTCATGGGCGGCGTGCTGATCTATGAGATAAACCGTATCACCGCGCTCGCAAATAATGTAAGTATCAAATATTTGTCCGACGATTTTTCCGTCGAAAACAGAATAATCGGTATCGTAAAGCGATTTGTGGTCATAAGAATCTCCACATTCTGATACTGCTTGCATGTCGATGTGAGAATCGGGATTTGAACTATGCGTAAAATCTTTGTCAAAAGGCGTTGAAAAATGAGATTCACAAAGCAGCGCGTCATCTTTTGCTTTGCTTACGAATTCCAATCCGAAATAGTTTTTCGGCACGGTTTTTCCGCTGAACAACTTTGATGTGTCGATACTTGTTTGTGCAAATTTAGGATGATTTTTCTCGGATTCATGCTCATCAAAACCGTTGAAATCGCTCTGTTTGGTATCGTTTTTGACGTTATTCGATTGATTTTGCGACGTATCGAATCCAAAAGTCACCTTTGTCAGACTTGCGTTTATCGTAGTTTGAACGGCATGATACACCGCGCTGAAAACGGCGTGTTTATCCTTGAATCTCACTTCGGTTTTTGACGGATGGACGTTGACGTCAACATCGTCAAACGGCATCAAAATATCAAGCACAAACATCGGATAAGTTCTTTTCATCAAAAACTCCGAATATGCTCTTTCCACAGCCGTTTGAATTGTTTGATCTTCGACAGCTCTGCCGTTTACTATGATTGTCTGATAGGTGCGGTTTGCTTTTGTGAAGTCAACTTTTGATGTATATCCCGAAACTTTGATGCTTCCGTATGAATTGTCGATGATGTCAAGAAGATTGTCGGCGGTTTTTGCACCGTAAACCGAGTATATCGCATCTATAAGCGAGCCGCCGTCGTTTGAAAGAATTGTTCCGTCTTCGTTCGACAGTGTGATTTTTATCGACGGGTTTGCCAAAATCAGCATTCTAACCGTATCTTTTATATAATTTAGTTCGCTCGCGCCTTTTTTGAGGAATTTAAGTCTTGCCGGTGTGTTGAAAAACAGGTTTTCGACTGTAATAGATGTCCCCTCAGCTCTTGAATCATCACATTCGGATACAACTTTTCCGCCTGATAAAACAATTTTTGACGCTATGGCTTGATTTTTGCTTTTTGACGTAAGCGATACTTCACTGACGGATGAAATACTTGCAAGAGCTTCGCCTCTGAAGCCGAGAGTTGCAAGCGAATCCAAATCGACAATGTTTTTAAGTTTGCTTGTAGCATGCGGCAAAAATGCTTTGCGCATATCTTCTTTTTCAATGCCTATGCCGTTGTCGCTGACTTGAATCTTTCGGATTCCGCCGTCTTCGACATACACCGATATGTCTGTTGCGCCGGCGTCGATTGAGTTTTCAACGAGTTCTTTAACGACGGATGACGGTCTTTCGACGACTTCGCCGGCTGAAATCATATTGAAAACATTCGGTTCAAGAACATTAATTTTGCTCATATAATCTCCAAAACCACTCTAAAAAAAGCGGTTTTTTGTAATTGTATTTATTCTTCAAGTTGCTTTTTGAGATCGCAAAGAACCGTAAGTGCTTGAAGAGGTGTCAGATTGTCAACATCGATATTTTTGATTTGCTGCTCTATTTTGCTTGATTCGCTGTCAAACAAACTGACTTGTGCTGTGACGTTTTTCTTTGCCGAGTTCAGAAGCATCTCGTTTGTGTCGCGGTTTTTGGAATCTTCTTCGAGCGAGTGCATAATGCTTTTTGCATGATCGATCACCGCTTTTGTGACGCCTGCAAGCGAAGCCACTTCGATACCGAAACTTTGCGATGCTCCTCCCCTGACTATTTTGTGCAAAAACACTATCGTGTCGTTTGCTCTGCTGACGAGTACGCGGTAGTTCTTTACGCCTTCGAGATCTTCAAGTTGTGTGAGTTCATGAAAGTGCGTCGCAAAAAGTGTCTTTGCTTTTATGTTTTTTGTGATATATTCAAGCACCGCCCAGGCAATCGACAATCCGTCAAACGTCGAAGTACCTCGCCCTATTTCATCGAGTACAAGAAGGCTCGATGATGTGGCATAGTTCAGGATTGTCGCAACTTCTATCATTTCGACCATGAACGTGCTTTGACCGCCGCTCAAATCGTCGCTTGCGCCGATTCTTGTAAAGATACGATCGGTAAGGGCGATTTTTGCGGATTTTGCGGGTACGAAACAACCGATATGCGCCATAAGAGTTATGATTGCAACCTGCCTCATATATGTCGATTTGCCTGCCATATTCGGACCGGTTATAATCATCGTGCGATTGTCCGCGTCATCAAGAAGCGTGTCGTTTGGCACATATGAGCCTCTGTCAAGCAAAGTTTCGACAACGGGATGTCTGCCGTCTTCGATGTCGATACACTTGATTTTTTTGTTGATTTGCGGTTTTACATATTTGTTTGCGACAGATATGTTTGCAAGCGACACCAAACAATCGAGTGTACTCAATGCCCGTGCGTTGGATTGAAGTTTCGCAAGGTTTTCGCAGCATAGATTTTTCAATTCGGCAAAAATCTTGTCTTCGAGGGCAAAAGCGTTTGACTCGGCGGAAAGGATTTTCTCTTCAAGTTGTTTAAGTTCGTCTGTAATATATCTCTCTCCGTTTACCAAGGTTTGCTTGCGCTCATAACGATAAGGCACTTTGTCCACAAAAGATTTCGACACTTCGATATAGTAGCCGAAAACCTTGTTGTATCCGACTTTCAAAGTGCGAATGCCTGTTTCGTCTCTTTCTCTTGCTTCCAGATTTGCGAGCCATTCTTTTGCGGAAGTTTTGATATCGCGCATTTGGTCGAGAGTTTCGTCGTAGCCTTTTTTGACATATCCGCCGTTTTTATAGCTGTTTACGCCTTCTCTGTCAAGTGCGCTTTGCAGAATTGCGCAAACATTTTCAAGCGAAAACAGCGACTTATTTATACTCTTTACAAGCTGACTTGTCGCGCCCGAAAGCAGTTGTTTTATTTGCGGTATTGCCTCCAAAGTGTCGCTGACAGACAGCAAGTCTTTCGGAGATGCGTTGCCGTATGCAAGTCTTCCGTTCAACCTTTCGAGGTCGCGCACGGAATAGAATGCTTCCCCGAGTCTTTCGCGCAAGGCTTTTGAGCTCATAAGATCTTCAACGGCGTCAAGGCGTTTGTTGATAGCGTCGGCATCTTGAAGCGGTTGTTCAATCCAACGTTTGAGTAGTCTTGCGCCCATTGCCGTCGACGTTTTATCGAGTACGGAAAGCAATGATCCCTGTCTTTTTCCGTCGCGAGCGCGTTGTGTGAGTTCGAGATTTCTTCTTGTGGCGTTGTCAAGCATCATAAATGATCTATCATGCAAGAACGCTATTTTTGTAAGTTGCCCGAGGCTCCTCTTTTGAGTTTGTGCAAGATATTCCAAAAGTCCGCCTGCTGCTGCGACGGCTTTATTTTTATCGCCGAGTTCAAAAACATCGAGCGAGCCGACCTTGAATGCCGATATTATTTTTCTCGTTGCGGTTGCGACGTTGTATGCAAAATCGTGATAACAATGCGCGCGCTTTTCGTTTGATACGAAATATCTTACCTTTTGATATTTGGACACAAAATCCTCGTTGCAGATAATCTCGCTCGGAGCGATACTTCCGAGTATATTCGACAAACGTTCAAGGTAGTCGTCGCCCGTATATTCGTATACGTCGAATTCGCCAGTGGAAATATCCGTCCAGGCTATACCGAACGAATTTGAATTTGAGAAAATCGAGCAAAGATAATTCGATTGTTTTTCGTCGAGGATGTCCTCTTCCATGACCGTTCCGCTCGATACGACTCTGACGACGTCTCTGTCGACAAGTCCTTTTGAGGTTGCGGGGTCGCTGAGCTGTTCACAAATTGCAACCCTATATCCGTTTTCGATAAGTCTTCTTATATAGTTGTCGACCGCATGATACGGCACGCCGCACATCGGCGCGCGCTCTTCAAGCCCGCAATCGCGCCCTGTGAGCGTCAAATCGAGCACTCTGGACGCAGTGACGGCATCGTCAAAAAACATCTCGTAAAAGTCACCGAGACGGAAGAAAAGCAGACAATCGGGATAATTGTCCTTGATTTGAAAATATCTCTTCATCATCGGAGAGAGTTTATCTCTGTCGATATTCATTTTTCCTCCTTATGTCCGAAAAGGGATGCGGACTTCGATTGGACAATTCTGATGTCGAAAAATTTGCCTATATCGTCTTTTGTCCCCTCAAAGGTGACCAACCGTCCGCCGTCCTCTCTGCCGCAAACCATTCCGTCGAACTTGGGCGCGACGTCTTCGCAAAGCACCCTGTACACCTTTCCTATGTATGTGTTTGAAATCTCTTTTGTAATCGAGTTTTGAAGCTTGATAAGCCGAGCAATGCGTTCTTGTTTGACGGCATACGGGATTTGCTCCATTTTTGCAGCCGGAGTGCCTTTTCTTGGCGAATAGATAAACGTAAAAGCGTTTGAGTAGCGCACTTTTTCGACTATTTTGAGCGTATCCTGAAAATCCTCTTCCGTTTCGGTCGGGAATCCTACCATAATGTCTGTCGTGATTCCGATGTCGGGCATACGCGAGCGGAGTTTTTCGATAATTTTCAGATAATGCTCGCTGTCATAGCGGCGATTCATATTTGCAAGCACCTTGTCAGAACCTGCCTGAATCGGCAAATGTAAGTTGTGACATATATGTCTTGAAGTCGCCATGGCGTCGATGATGTCGTCATTCAAATCCTTTGGATGCGACGTCATGAATCGTATGCGGAACTCACCTTCGATTTTGTCGATTTCGCGCAACAAATTTGCGAAATTCACTCGTTCGTCGTCAATGTCGTTTCCATAGGAATTGACGTTCTGACCGAGCAAAGTTATCTCTTTATATCCGTCCTCGACGCACTTTTTCACTTCATCAAGCACATTTTTCATATCGCGGGACACTTCTCTGCCTCTGACATACGGAACGATGCAATATGTGCAAAAATTGTTGCACCCGTATATGATATTCACCCATGCGTTGGGAAAGCTGGTGCGGGTTTGAGGCGTATTTTCATCTATATCGAGATAATCGGACGGTTGAGTTACGTCGAAACAGCGATACTTTTTGTCGCTGCGTTTTTTTATATTTTTTCTTGCTTCGACGACCTTTTTTATCTCATCTTCAAGCTCGGCGATATTGCGAGTGCCGAGAACGATATCGACATAGGGAAATCTTTCTTTGATATTCTCTTTCACGCCGTCTTGTTGAGGCATACATCCAACGACTGCCAAAATAAGATCGGGATTGCGTTTTTTTTCTGCCTTTGTCACGCCGATATTGCCGAGCGCGCGTCTCTCTGCCGTGTCGCGTATACAGCAGGTGTTGAACACGATGACGTCGGGATTTTCGCTTTCGGGGCATTCGACATACCCCATTTTTTCGAGTATGCCTGCGATTTTTTCGCTTTCGTGTACGTTCATTTGGCAACCGTACGTATTGATTTTGTAGTGCTTTGTCATTTGTTTCCTTTATTTTCGGCAAAAACAATCGTGCCGAAAACCATTCTCGTATATACATAGGCGCATATGCGTATGTGCGCAATATATTTATCAAAAACTTATTATACATAATTTCGAGCGATAAAACAATAATAAATTGGATGAAAAAAATCAAAAACGAAAAAAACCTTTCACCCGAAGAAAAAAAACACGCGAAACGCAAAGTCGCAATTGCGCTGTCTTTCGTGTTCTTGACGCCGCTTATTTGCATATCCGTTGCGCTCGGAGTGTTTGCTGTTTGGTCGCAAAGTCAAAGACCGGACAAAAATTTGTTGCCAACCGCAACGGCGGCGCCTGTGTTTTATGATATAAACGGCAACGAACTGCCTTATATCGAGGAAAACTATATCAACCCGGGCGACATACCCTCCGACCTAAAAAATGCGTTTGTTGCTTTGGAGGACAAGCGATTTTATACTCACAAAGGCTATGATGTCGTCCGTATGGCAGGCGCGCTTTTTAGCAACATAAAATCGCAATCTCTCAAAGAGGGTGCGTCAACGATAACTCAACAGCTTGTCAAAAACACGCATTTAAGCCACGAAAAAACCGTGAGTCGCAAACTCAAAGAAATTGCAATTGCGTCTAATATTGAAAAAGAGTATTCAAAAGATGAAATTCTTGCAATGTATCTGTCGGTTATATACTTCGGCAACGGCGCATACGGTGTAAAACAAGCCTCGAAACTGTATTTCGACAAAGGGTTGAACGAGTTGAATCTGGCAGAATGTGCCACCCTTGCCGGAATCGTCAAAAACCCTAAAAAATATTCGCCGTTTTCGGATGAAAATCAGTGTGTTTCAAGAAGAAATCTGGTTTTGTCCGTAATGAAAAAAGAAGGATATATCGACAACGATACTTTTGAAAAAACGACGGTTTTGCCGTTGATATCCGCAAAAAACAAAACGAAAAGCGGCACTCTAAACGGTCGTATTTGCGATTTATATATAAATTCGGCAATAAATGAAATATGCGACAAATTTGATATCACCAAATACGAGTTGTCGAATTCCGCATTTAAGATATATCTCAATCTCGACTTGAATTTACAAAGGCAAATTGCATCAATAGGCAAAAATTCAAGTTTGTATTCGACTGACAAAATCGACAGCGCCGTTATAGTTTTGAACAACGACAATCGTTCGGTGGCGGCATATTGGTCAAATCTTCCCTATCAGGTAAAAAGGCAGGCAGGTTCGAGTCTGAAACCGCTTGCCGTATATGCGCCCGCGCTCGACATGAATGTTGTTACGCTTGCAACTCCCATAACCGACGAGAGAGTTTCATACGGGGATTTTTCTCCGGCAAATTACGGCGACATCTATTACGGAGATACTACTATAAGACAAGCAATCAAAAAGTCGATGAACAACGTATCGGTCAAAACAATGAGCTACATCGGCGTGGATAATTCTGTCGATTATCTTAAAAAATTGGGCATATACGCCTCAGAGGCGGACAAAAACTACGCTCTCGCCCTCGGAGCGATATCAAACGGCGTTCGGCCAAAAGAGATTGCCGACGCATATGCAACTTTTGCAAACGAAGGAAATTTTCAAAAAGCAAGTTTTATAAATTATGTGATTAAAAACGATAGAAAAATCTATTCCGACAATCGAGCGGCATTGCAAAAAGCCTTTAAGGCTTCAACTTGCGACCAGATAAACTCCGCGTTATCGGATACCGTCAAGGACGGCACCGCAATCACTTTGTCGGCACTTGACTTCGATGTTTGCGCAAAAACAGGCACGGTCGAGCGTCAAGACGGAAAGAACTCGGACGCATGGTGCGCAAGTTACAACAACGACTTCACCGTTGTAATTTGGCATGGCTCGGATGACGGAATGAATGAAAAAGGCGGAGGATTTTCAACAAAACATTGCTTAAATGTATGGCAAACGATTGAAAAAGAACACAGACTTGAAAAAACGATAAAAAAGAGTAATTCTTCAGTGGTGTTGGATGTTGATTTATATGCCACAAAGCAAAACAAGTCGGTCATGATTGCAAACGATAATACTCCGTCAGAATATCGAAAACAAGAGATTTTTTCAATTGACAATCAATACGAGATGTCCTCGTGTTTTGACATTGTGCCACCTGAAAAATCGGATTTTAACGTTGAAAAAAACGCAAACGGCGTGACGATTACGATAAATACCGATGAAATATATTCATACAGAGTTTCCAGAATCGACATGACGGGAGAAACGATTTTATCGTCTGTTGACGGAAAAACAAGCGGCTCACTTCACTTATTCGATGCGCCGCTTGTATTAAACGATTTTGTAAGGTACAAAGTCGAGTGTTTTGTCACCTGCAATCCCACTGCCCGTTCTATGTCTGAAAAAGAAGTTTATATAGAACGAGAGTTTTTGGTTTGAGAGTGAAATGTCAAAATAGATTGTCGGCAAAATTATAGATATAAGCCGTATATCTCATCACAGCACTTCGATTCCGTCAACTGCTTTTTTGACCAATGCGTCGATATCCATAGCCTTTTCCGCTTCTCTCACTTTGTCGAGTTTGGGATGAATGACGGGGTTTTTGGGCAAGAAAATCGTACAGCAGTCCTCAAAAGGCTCGATTGACGTATCGTAGGTGCCGATTTTGCGAGCCAGATTCATGGTTTCTTCCTTATCAAACGCAATAAGCGGTCTGAAAATCGGAAGTTCGGCGCAATCTTCTGTCGAAGTCATGCTTTCAACCGTTTGTGAAGCAACCTGACCTAAACTTTCGCCCGTAATCAGAGCCTTGCACTCGGTTTGCTTTGCGACAAGGGACGCTATACGCATCATAAATCTGCGCATAATCGTAATCATAAACTCGGCAGGACATACCCTATGGATTTCCATTTGAATTTCCGTGAAAGGTACAACGTAGAGTTTGATATCGGTAGCATATTTTTCCACGATATTGCGAAGCTCGACAACCTTTTCCTTGGCTTTTTCGGATGTATACGGCGGTGAGCAGAAATGTATTGCGCAAAGTTTCATCCCGCGTTTTGCCATCATATATGCGGCAACCGGCGAGTCGATTCCACCCGAAAGCAGCATCAATCCTTTGCTTGAACACCCGACGGGAAGCCCTCCTGCACCTTGAATCACGTCGCTATAAACAAACGAATATCCGTTTTCACGCATATCCACAAGGAAATCATAATCGAAATTTGTCAAATCAACCTTAAAGGAAGTATTTGCAAGCACCACTCCGCCGAGTTTCGCGGCAATTTCGTATGAGGCAAGCGGGATACGCTTGTCCGCGCGCTTCACCGTCACTCTGAACTTGGGAGTTTTTAGCAACGAGTCGTCTTGCGTCTTTATTGCGAGTTGTTTTATGCACTCCCTGACGTCGCAAAAATCCTCGTTTGCCTTTGTTTCGACCTTGTATGCAACCGAAAAAGAGTAAATACCGAAAACCTTTTTCAGTCTGTCTACAAATTCCAATTCGTCGTCAACGTCAAAGTTCTCGACAAAATATCTACCCTGCGAGCGAGTAAAATCAAACCTTAAACCGGCAAGTGACTGTTTGATGTTTTTGATAAGCAAACTTTCGAAATAGTCGCGATTTTTGCCTTTAAGGAAGATTTCTCCGTATCTGATTATAATGACTTTTTCCATGATTTACATCTATCCGTAATTATTGTTTTTGTATTTTTGTTGTCAGGTTCGTCGAGTTAGCCGCATTGTTTTGCAAAACTCGGTTTTGAACCAATCGTTTTCAATCAAATTCGTTTGTAGTTTGTCAGCTTGTCAAGACTGCATTTTATAGTGTCAACAATATAATCGATGTCGTTTATATCGTTTTCATATGATGTGCTGAATCGTATAATACCGTCTTTATGACTTTCGTCAAGCCCCAAAAGGTCTTTGAATCTTGACTCACGGTGCGACGAACATGCCGATCCGATTCCGACCAACAAGCCTTTATCTTCTATATCGTGCAACAAAACTTCGCCCCTGACGTCCTTAAAAGCAACCGTCAAAATATTCGGAGTAAAATTCGATTTCGGAGACAAAACTATCAAATCTTTGACATTATCGTTCAATTTTGACAACAACTGTTCTCTAAAAAGGAGTTTTTTGGAATAGTCGGTATCAAAATTTTCAAAACATATCTTCACTGCCTGCTCAAATCCCAAAATTGACGGCGCGTTTTCCGTACCGGAGCGAAAACCTTTTTCTTGTCCCCCGCCATACAAAAGCGGTTTTATCGAAACTCCTTTTTTCACATATAATGCTCCGATTCCTTTCGGACCGTGAATCTTATGGGCGGAGATTGTGTACAAATCGACATCCAATGCTCGAAGATTCACTTTGATTTTTCCAAAGGCTTGCACGCCGTCCGAATGAAATACGGCTTTCGGAGCGTATTTTTTTGTAAGCCTGACGAGTTTTTGTATGTCGTTCACCGCCCCCGTTTCGTTGCTGACGTGCATTATCGAAACAAGTGAAACGCTGTCGTTGAGTAGTTTTTCAAATTCATCTATATTCACCGAGCCGTCATGGTTTATCGGTGCGTATTTTACGTCAAATCCCTGTTGCGCAAGTTGCGCCGCGCTGTTGAGGATTGCGTCATGCTCTCCCTCACCCACGATTATCCTGCTACCTTTTTGTTTTTTTGTGCAGAAAAGTGCGGTATTGTCCGCTTCTGTTCCGCCGGACAAAAAATACAGTTCGCCCTCAGGGGCTTTGAGTGCCGATTTTATATTCTCTCTGGCGTTTTTAATTTTCACGGACAACGCAACCGACGGTTTGTAAAGTGCGGACGGATTGAAAAAATCCTCCACGCTCTCCGTCTGTACGGTTTTTGCAACTTCGGGATAAATCCTTGTAGTTGCGGCATTGTCAAGATAAATCAACTTTTCCATATTGCGATTTTCCGATATTATATCAGTTATTTTCGATTCTGTTGTTTATGGCTTCATCAATCAATGCAACCATATACTCGTCGGGGGCAAACAACAACCTTCTTGTTTGGTTGTCTACCTCAAACACAATTTGCCATACTCCTCTGTCAAACGCATTATCGGCGCAAAGCAAGTCGCTTTTTTCATTATACATATCTGTCATGATTTCAAAGCGTTTTGCGTCTTTGAAAAGCAAGTCAAGATATACCCTTTGTCTGTTTACGACGTCTTTTGATATGATACGCAGTCTTGATTTTGAAAACTCATACGAATATTCTTTTGCGGTTTTGTTGTAAAAATGCAGCAAAATGCCGCCGCAACCTGCCAATAGGGCAAATCCGAACATAAACCACCAACTGTAAAACGCCGACAGCAATACAAAGCCGAGAGACGCAAGGATACATCCGATTCCCGCCCACTGCATCGATTTTGATTTTTTTCTCACTTCGACATCAATCGATTGAATATATTGATCGGTCATCTCATTTCACCTTATAAAAATCGTCTTTTTTGACTTTTGTTGTAAGTTTTCCAAAAGCAATGACAGCCTCGCCTCTTTGATTTACAGACATGAGTTTCCCTTTCTTTTGCAATGATTTGACAAAAACGTTGTCGCCGATTTTGAGCGGCGAATCGTCTTTTACATCCTCGACAACTGCTTCTTTTTCATATTCGGCAGACATATTTTCGAGTTGTTTTTTCAACTTTCTGGCCTCAAACAAATCCTTATCTTCAACATCCGGTTTGTTGAGGATTTCTTTGATTTGATCAAGAATATCGTTTGCCTCTTCGACGCTGTTTTCAATAAGACGCTTTGTTTCTTTTCGTATGCTTTCGTCGAGTTTTTCTCTCTTTTCTTCGATACGTTTTTTCTCGGTTTCGGCGTCTTTTAACGCTTTTGCGGCGTTTTCTCTGTCGATTGAAGCCTCGTTGACAAGCTCCGCAGCTTTCATACGAGTTTTTTCGGCTGCGGTCAAAACATTGTCGAATTGGCGTTTTTCGACTGAAATTTTGCTCTTTGCGTTGTCGACGATCTCGTCAGACAATCCGAGTTTTTTTGCGATTGCCAAAGCGTTTGACGAGCCGATTGCGCCCATTACAAGTTTATATGTCGGGCAAAACGTGTTGCTGTCAAATTCCATAGAAGCGGCAACGACGCCCTTTGTGACAAGCGAAAACTCTTTCAGGTCGTTGAAGTGTGACGTAATAAACGATTTTGCGCCGACTTTGAGCAAGTATTCGGCAATACTCACCGCAAGCGCCGCGCCTTCGCCGGGATCCGTTCCCGCCCCGAGTTCGTCGAACAAAACAAGCGATTTGTCCGTGACTACATTCAATATTCCGATTGTGTTTTTGATGTGTGATGAGAATGTAGACAAACTTTGCTCTATGCTTTGCTCGTCGCCTATATCGCTGTAAACGCCGTCAAATATCGATAAATCTGCACTTTTTGCAGGGATAAACAAACCGCTCATAGCCATAAGCGTAAAAAGCCCTACGAGTTTGAGAGTAACGGTTTTTCCGCCCGTATTCGGACCTGTAATAAGCAACATTTTCTCGTCTTTTTCAAGCGCAAGCGAAACGGGAACGACTTTTTTGCCGTCAATAAGAGGATGCCTTCCCGCCTTTATACGAATAATCCCGTCCTCATTAAGTTCGGGTTTTGTCGCTTTATACTCTCGTGCAAGTTGTGCTTTTGCAAACACCATATCCATATCGACAACGGTGTTATAACTGTACGTTATGCCGTCGGCGCAACTTTCGATTTGATTGGAAAAATTGCGCAAAATCTTTTCGATTTCAAGTTGCTCGTTGACAAGTTCGACTTTGAGTTCGTTGTTGAGTTCGACGATTTGCATCGGCTCGACAAAGAGCGTAGAGCCCGAAGCGGACTGGTCGTGGACAAGCCCCGGAATAGTGCCTTTGCAGTCGCTTTTGACAGGTATGACGTATCGATCGCCTCTGACTGTGATGATATTGTCTTGCAAATACTTAGAATATTGCGGCGAGGTGATGAACAGTTGAAGTTTGCTTCTAACGTTGTCGTTGAGCTTGCGGATGCGAATGCGTATTGCTCTAAGCTCCCCCGATGCGTTGTCGGCTACTTCCGTTTCGCTCAAAAACGCGTCGAATATCTTTTTTTCAAGAGTTTCGTTTTCAAACAGCCCCATTGCCATATCGGTAAGGATGGGACAATCTTTCACTTTGTCTATGGTATATTTGAGCCTTCTTGAAACACGCAAAGACCTTCCGACCTTCATTATGTCGGGGATTGCCAGCGTTGCGCCTTTTTTTGCTTTGACAAGTATCTCTCCGATGTCGTCGACGGCAAAAGACGGGGAAAGCGAATATTCAAAAAGCACTTTATCCGCTTCCGCCGTTTCGTCAAGCGCATACGTCGCATCGGCGATTTTCTCGTACGGGACAAGTGTTCTTGCCTTCTGCTTTCCACCCTGTGACTGAGCAAAAGCGGCAAGCCTGTCGAGTATTTTGGGATATTCGAGTGTTGTCAGACTTTTTTGATCGAACATTGTTTTTTTTTGCGTTCTGTCCATCGCCGCAACAAATTGTGTTGCGACATAGGGTTTTTATCGCAAAGAAACGATTTTTCGTTTGCTTTGCGGAATTATCTGATTTTTGCGCCTGCTTTTCGTTTCAAAGCGGACAAAATCCTTGCCATTTCGGTTGCTATTTCCTCATCGGTGAGCGTGCGTTCGAGGGATGAGAAGGAAAAACTCATTGCAACGCTCTTTTTGTTTTTGCCGAGTTGGTCGCTCTTGTATTCGTCAAACACGCTAACATCGTCAAGGAATCTGATTTTTGCGCCTTTAACTGCGTCTACGAGATCTTGTGCAAGCACATCGTCATTTACAACCACGGCGAGATCCCTGTCGATATTCGGGAATTTTCCGAAAGGTTCGCACTTGCTCTTTTCAAGACATTTTTTGTCGAAAATCTTGTCGATAGAAATCTCCGCAACGTATACGCGAGTGTTGTCGATTCCGTAATTCTTTTGAACGTCGGGATGCAATTCGCCAAGATAGCCTACACTGTTTCCGTTTACAAAAACTTCTGCGCTTCTGCCGGGATGCAAGAAAGGTTTGCTTGCGCGAGCGTATTTTGCGTCTATATGCAGTGTCCTGAAAACTTGTTCGACTGCGCCTTTAAGCTCAAAGAAGTCGGCGCCGTCGCCGTATTCGCCTATACAAAGCCTGCTCTCCTCGTCAGGCAATTCTTCAAGAGGCAAACTCTTTGGCAAATATACGTTTGCAACCTCAAACAGTCTTACGCTCTTGTTGAAGTGCGTTGCGTTGTAAACCATTGTTTCTATCATGCTGTGAACAAGGGTTGTGCGCATTACGCTGAGTGCTTCTCCGAGCGGATTTTTAAGACGAATCGCATCTGTTGCTTTGTCGTTTTCGTCAAGATTCAAAAGAGATACGAACTTCGGCGAGGTGAACGAGTATGTTACGCTCTCCATAAGACCGCATGCCATAAGAGTGTCTTTGACAATATTGACAAACTTGTTTTTGTCGGGAAGACCGCCCTCTGCAAGCCCTGCAAACTCGAAGAGAGTGGGTTTTATATGAGAGTAACCGTACACTCGGATAAACTCTTCGGCGATGTCGTTGACTCCGACTATGTCTTCTCTGTCCTCTTTTACAAGCGCGACAAGTTGTTTGCCCTCGTCTTTTACTTGTATACCGAGCCTTGCAAGTATGGAAACAAGCGTGTTTTTCGGCACTTTACAGCCGAGAATTTCGGATAATTTCTTTGTGGTGAACGGTATTTCACGCAAGGTTTGATAATCGACTTTTACATCGATAAGACCGTTTACGATATCGCCCGAACCGCTTTGATAAACAAGCGTCAAAGCTCGTTTGATGCCGTATTCCTGCGACGCGAAGTCAATGCCTTTTTCAAATCTTGCGGAGCTGTCCGAGCGCAAATTGAGCGCACGCGACGTGCGACGCACGTTATCTCTCGCAAATTTTGCCGCTTCGAAAACTACTTCGCTCGTATCTGCTTGTATTCCGCTGTTTGCGCCGCCCATTATGCCCGCAACGGCAACAGGTCTGTCGCTGTCGCAAATGACAAGCATACTGTCCGAAAGTTTGTTTTCTTTGCCGTCCAGCGTGACGATAATCTCGTCCTGTTTTGCGTTGCGAACGACGATTTTATTGCCCGTAAGTTCTCTCTTGTCAAAGGAGTGCATAGGTTGACCGATTTCGATAAGAACATAGTTTGTGATGTCAACGATGTTGTTTATCGGGCGGATTCCTACCGCTCTCAACCTTGATTTTATCTTTTGCGACGACGGGAATATTTTGATATTCTTCACGCCTGCAGCCATATATCTCGGGCAAAGCTCGTGATTTTGCACCTCTACGCTCACCATATCCGAAACATTAGTATCGGGCAAGGTTACTTTATAATCTATTACGGGTTCTCTGCAATCGGTTTTCAGCGCAACGGCAACCTCTTTTGCCATTTTGTAAATGCTGTTGCAGTCGGGACGATTGGCAGTGACGCTCACGTCAAGGATAACGTCGTCGTGACCGAGTGCTTTGAGTGCGTTTTGACCAAGCTCCGTGCCTGCTTCAAAGCGAATTATATCGCCTGTTTTTTGGTTTTGAACGTCATCTTCTGTCAAGCCGACTTCCTCCAAACCGCAAAGCATGCCCTCGCTGACAACACCGCGAAGTTCGCCCTTGACAATGTTATGTCCGTCTGCAAGGCGCGCTCCGTCAAGCGCAACGGCAATTGTTTCGCCCCCTACAACGGGAACGTTTGTGACAACCTGAATGGTTTTTGAGCCGATGTCGATTTGAGTGACTCTCAATCTGTCCGCATTGGGATGCTGCTCGACCTTTACGATTTTGCCGACGACAACGTTTGTTGCCTGTTGTTCTTGATAAATAATATCTTCCACTTCAAAACCGATTCCGACAAGTTTTTTTGCGAGAGTCGGGATTGAAACGTTTATGTCCACATAGTCTTTAAGCCAGGAAATAGGAACTAACATATTTGCGCCTCCTCAGTTGAATTGCTTAAGAAAACGCACGTCGTTTTCATAGAGCATTTTAATGTTCGGGATGCCGTATTTTATCATGGCGATACGGTCGATGCCGAATCCGAACGCAAATCCGCCGTATTCTTTGCTGTCTATTCCGCACATATCCAGAACATGCGGATTGACGATGCCCGCGCCGAGAATTTCAACCCATCCCGTGCCCTTGCATACTCTGCAACATTTTCCGTGGCACATCGAGCAAGTTACGTCAACCTCAACCGACGGCTCGGTAAACGGAAAGTACGACGGACGAAGCCTGACTTTCGTGTCTTTTGAAAAGAGTTTTTCGGCAAAGGTTTGCAAGCACCCCTGCAAATCGCCCATGGTGATATGTTTGTCGATTGCAAGCCCCTCGAACTGATTGAAAATAGGGCTGTGGGACGCGTCGTCGTCGCTTCTGTACACCTTGCCCGGCGAGATTATACGTATAGGCGGCGCACCTGCCTGCATAACGCGCGCTTGAACCGCTGAGGTTTGGGTGCGCAGTACGATATTGTCATTGATATAAAACGTATCCTGCATATCCCTTGCCGGATGGTCTTTCGGCACGTTGAGAAGCTGAAAGTTATAAAGGTCGCTTTCTATTTCAGGTCCTTCGACAACGGAAAATCCCATGCCCGAAAATATGTCTACAAGCTCTCTGGTGATCAGCGTGAGCGGATGCAAAGTGCCGAGATTTTTGCGATTTGAAGGCAATGTAACGTCAATTTCTTCCGCTTTTAAGCGAGCAAGTTTTTCTTGCTCTTCGACAACATGCGTCTTGGTGCTGAGCACCGATTCGACTGCCGAGCGCAATTCATTGACGAGTTTGCCCATGAAAGGGCGTTCTTCCTTCGGCACGTTTGCCATATCTCTCATAAGGAGAGAAATTTCGCCGCTTTTGCCGAGATACTTCACTCTGACGTCGTTGAGATCCTGCGACGTTTGAGCTTTCTCGATCATGTCGAGTGCGGCGTTTTTGATAGCGTCCATTTTTTCTTTCATAAAAACTCCTAAAAATGCACGCATGCGTATATACGCGTGCGATAATTATCCTTAAAATAATATCAATATAACATCGATAAGTCAACAAATTGTGCCAAAACCGATTAAAAAGCTAAAAAGACAACGATTTTCGCTGTTTATGTCTGTTGATCTCTGATAGAAAGTTTTACACTTGACATTAAGATTGAAACAAAACATAATAATCCCGAGAAATGAGATATGCACAGCTATTGCGTGCGATTTCGGCGGACGCAAGTCTTACGATACTCATTTTTTTTATAAAATTATGTTCTCAATTGTTTGTTTCGTTTTTTTATTTTTTTACTATGACAGTCACATCTATCGGTTTGTCGGACAATTTTATAAATTTTGTTCCTTCTATGTTCGTGTTTCCCAAATAAACCTTCGTATCGTCGCCGCGCTTGAGATGCATCGAGTGATTTATGCCGTTATTTTCAAAAACCACATCCGCTTTGACAATATTGCGTGGCAAGTGCGGACAAACTCTTAAAACATTGCCCGATGTCGATATGCCGAAATTTAGGTTTTCAAATTTATAAATTGGCTCAAAACTATTCTCAAAATCAGTAATCTTTGAAATACTTTTGTTGGTTATGATTTTTTTAC
>ERZ1026894.1055-NODE-1055-length-17679-cov-26.577167_pt1 | contig 17679 bp, 13 predicted proteins | sample MGYA00380177_ERZ1026894 | MGnify/ENA primary metagenome ERZ1026894 (study PRJEB33269, sample SAMEA4719813) | human gut metagenome | biome: human-associated habitat; feature: organic feature; material: feces | place: Cameroon | collected 2013-10 ... | reverse complement strand
AGTATAATCCGCTATTGCAATGCTATCAGCTGGACTATCCTAACAGGGAAGTGCGTATAGGGATGGAAATTATGATAGCCAAAAGCGAACGATAGGGGATTGGAAGATAGAAGAAGCTTAAAAAGATTGATGATTTTGAAGGAAAGCCTCGGCTACTTAGATGTAGTCGGGGCTTTTTGAAATTTGTTTTTATGCAGATACTACGTATATCCCCCTTCCCAATCGTATTATTAGCAAAAACAAAAGAAATATCGCATGAGACAGAAAGTTTTATACATAATTTTAGCGGCTTGCCTGCTCCTGACTAAGGCTTCTTCTCCTGAGGTAAGCGCAGAACAGCCTGCCAGCAAGAAACTCTTGGAACAGAGCAGCGCATCGTCTATTCAGAGAATGGAAAAGTTAGCCTTTTTAATTAATTTTACAAGGCAATCCCTATAGCAATGGTTTATCATCGCTATAGGGATTGTTTTTGTTGTATAGTCAAGCCATTATAAAGGCGATTTCATCTCGTAAGCAAGGGAATACTTATGATAGAGTTGCTGGTCGGTGCTCTCTATTGATTAGCCCCTAATTGCTGGAGATTGTTGATGAAAGTATTGACACTTACCGCTCCTTCTATGGGGGAATTCTCAAATACCATAAAATAGTAGAATTTAGCTCCTGCCAACTTAGACCATGTATCTCCACAAACCAACTTGTTCTTGCTATCAGAACCATCAAGATAATTGCCCTTGGTCTCTAGCATGACTGTGATACCATTGTTGAGAATAATGATAAAATCAGGATAAGCATTGATAAAACCATTGATGCAGAAACCTTTCCCTCTTTCTTGATTGCGATGCCAGCATTTTACGCAGTCAAGGCTGATTACCTGCTCAATGACTGTTCTCTCAAACCCATTGAAGCCTTCTTCCTCTTGATACATTTTCTTCTCAATGGCTGGTGCCTTGTCTTTGCTCAATACAATCTCATTAGGTAGGTGCTCTGTCTCTTGCAAAGAGATTTGCCCGGAGCGTATCTTGCTCTCGAATTGTCTCTTGGCATAGGATATTTTGAGAGCCTTGACTTTGCTCTTGAACGACTGCACGGTCTCATTCAAGTTCTTTCCTAACATTTGGAGGTGCGACAAGTCGTAATCTTGAAGCACGTTTTTAATGTAGGTATGCAATTCGCTGTCAGATATGCTGTTGTCTTGTGTCATGTCTCTGATGGACTTAGACAACTGAACGATAATGCTATTCTTGTCTTGGATGTTGCCATAGAAGTTTTCTAATTCGAAGGCCTCTTTCTCCTTGACTGCAAAAGCGGTGATGTCATTTTCGTTGTTCTTGTCAATGTCAATCCTTCTGATGTTGGAAGTGTTGTAGTTGAATTCGATGTGACGGTCTTCTGCCGAGAGATTGAATCCTTCGAGCAATATTTCTGGAGTAACGAGAATCTTGGTGCTGCTTGTACCGAATATCCCATAGTCTTTTTCGGTATTGACATAGAACTTGGGCAATAAGATACTCTCTGCTAAATCTTTGTAGCTTTTTCTGATAGGGTATATGTTTGTCTTTTGCATGATTTCTTCGCTTATTCCACTATTGGTGGATTCCTTCACTTGCCGTTCGTAAGTTCGGCTCATTTCCTCCGCCTGTTTCATGAGCGAAATGGTGGCGGAGTCGTCTTGTATCGCTTTTTGTTGTGAGGTAGAAGGCATGATGATGTCTTCTGCTTTAAAGCTCCATTCGGATTGCTCTTCTTGGGCGGTCTCGTCATTCTTGGGATCGTTAACATAGCCAAGTTTTAGAGCTTCGTCGTTTCTGAAGTTTAGCATAGGTTCATTTGGAGTATCCGTCTTGTTTGTCGTCGTGTCGTTTGCGATATAGTCACGACGGCTGTACCCCGACATTCTCAGGCTTTCCACCACATTGTCGATGGTGGTGTGGAAGTTGGTGGATGATGTGAGTACATACGACATGTTGAGCAAGGCGCTGCCATGCTGTCTCGTGTAAGGCTGGCGCAAGACACGGCCTAATATTTGTTCCACGTCAATCTTGGAAGAGCGATTGGCTACCGATGCCAAGATGTAGGCGAACGGACAATCCCATCCTTCTTTCAAGGCGTTGACTGTGATGATGTATCTCACAGGACATTCTCGGCTCATCAAGTCGATGCCTTTCAGCTCATTTTGATTGGCTGTCTTTATCTTGATTTCCTCATTTGGGATTCCTGCTTTCACGAGTTTAGCCTTGATGTTGGAGAAGGTTACGCTGTCTTCGTCATTCTTGGGTTGTGCTTGGAAAAGGACGATAGGACGAATATAGTCGCCGCCATTCGTCTCTTCGCTCTTGGCTTTGTCTTCCAAGTTCTTTCTGAGGGCTATGGCGCTATTGATTACATCTATATGATTCTGGTAGTTGCTCACCATGACAGGGAGTTTGACCATATTTTCTCTTTTCAGGCTTGCTGGGTCAACAAAACTGATGATGTTGCTCTTGTTGCGTGGAGTGGCTGTCAGGTTGAGCACGAAGCAAGGGTTGATGTTGGTAAGCGTATCGATGCGCAGGTCACCCTCGAAGTTATGGCTCTCGTCGATAATCGTGACGGGATTGAGATGGGCGATGACTTGAATGAGTGAGGTCTCGTCGGCACCTTCGATATGTTTCTCGTTAGGAGAGTAGGTCTTGGCAAACTCGGCAAGATTCTCATTCTCGTTATACACTAATCGCTTGTCTGTGGCTTTCGTGGCAAATGATTGGATGCTCAATACGAAAATACTCAGTTGCTCTTTTATGATAGTTGGGTTGAAGTTTTGACCGAATAGAAGGGCTTGCTTGTCATACACTTCAACTCTTCCATTGAAGAGCGTATCAATTCTTTGACGATAAGGGTGTTGTGGATTCTTTAGATTCTCGTATGTCTGTTTGAGTATTGTGTCTGATGGTACAAACCATGCTACGACTTTAGTCCTATTCACAGGCATTGCGTCGAAGATAGTGCGTATGGCATTGCAGGCGATAAAAGTCTTACCTCCTGCGGTAGGTACTTTTATCGTCATGTTTGGAGCTCCATTCATGGTGTCGCAATAGGGATGAAAGGTCTCTTCACCTTGTTGGAGGGTAATGCCCTTTTGCTTCCAGTAGGTGGAGAAAGCCTTATGGTTGCTTCCTTGCTCCTTTAGGATATCTATGTATTGGGCAAGGTCGTTGAGGACTGCTTGCTGATATTGTTTTAATTCCATAATCTAAAATCGTTTAATGTCACGTGGTATCTTCTTGAACTTGATGTGATGCTCAGTCATGAACTTCTCATCGAGCAAACAACGGTCGGCGTAGATGATGTACATCTCGTGCTTGCTTTTTACGATGTTTGCCAATGTGTCGAAGCTTAATGTTGTTGCCTTATCTGTTTGATAATAGAAGTAATAGCCTGCTCGGTTGTACTCGTCGAGTAGGAATTCTTCGTCCTTGTCATGTTGGCGTAAGAGAGACTGCTTGGTCTCGGCATAGTATATGTATTCTCTTATCTTGTCTATGCCGACCTCCTCGTTCAAATTGCCATCTTCGTTGAAGAGTGGGGCACCTAATTCGTAATAGTCGAATGCACCGCCTAAGCCTTCCATTTTGTCATCATACATTTTCGTGCCGATTACTTTCAAGCAGTTGTCTGCAATCTTTGGCTTGCTAATCTTGGTATATTCGTTGGCCTTTTCGATAGAGATGCTTTCGGCTTCTTTCAAAAACTCTTCGGCTTTGAGGATGTTCTTGGCTGTCAGTTTCTTGCTGTAAATTTCCTCTTCTTTCTTGCCCTTGAAGGGATAGCCTGAAATGGCACGGCGAATACGTTCGGCAGCAACCGTTTCGGCATAGTCCATGATGTCAATCATGATAAACTTGCGTTGGCTTTCAGGCTTCTGTTGGTTCTCCATCAATACAGCATGACCTGTAGTCCCGCTTCCTGCAAAGCAATCGAGAATGATGCTGTCTTCTTCCGTCGCTATGTCAATGATGCGCTTCAACAAGCGGGTGGGCTTGGGTGTTTCGAATGGGCATTTGCCTTCGAAGATGGTTTTGATTTCTTTCTTTGCTTCATCAGTGTGACCCACTTCTTCCATTTTCCAATAGTTTGTAGCTACTCTTCCTTCTACTTTTTGCAAATATGTCTTACGTCGAAGTCCACCTTGTCCACCTTTGGTAAAAAATAGTTTTGGCCATTGCCCTCTGTTGTAAACTTCCATTGCCTTAGATTGAGAAATTTCGAAAGAATCTTTAATCATAATAGCTTTAACTCCAACTCTTACTAATTCTTTGGAAGTTCCGCATACTTCAGCTCTCTTCTCTGCATCGTTTATGTCTCGAAGTTCATAATTGCACCAGCCTTGTAAATAGTTTAACATATCTCTCTGTTGAAATGTCCAACATCTTCCAATTGGAGGATATAGTAACTCTCCTGTAAATGGATTTTGGATGGCATAAACCATACCTTGGTGTGTAAACGCATTGGGGGCATTTGCAGATGTGTTTTGCCATTTTCCATTAGGATCTTTGTCGGGGTTTGCATATTTGGAATCCATTTCATCTGTACGTTCTAATTTTAATGGAGTCCAATCAGGATTTTTTCCATAGACATATATGTGCTCAATCTCTACTCCCATTCCGTCAACATCATTTCTTTGTGAGTAAGTTCTTTGCCATGCAATATTAGCCACAAAGCAAGTTACTCCAAAAATCTCATCGCAGATCTTGCGTAGTTGTGCATCCTCTGCATCACCAATAGATATAAAGATTGCACCATCCTCACTCAAAAGTTTCTTCATCAATACGAGACGAGGATACATCATGCAGAGCCACTTGTCGTGTCGGCTCAAGTCTTCTCCTTCTTTGCCCACTACTTCTCCAAGCCATTTCTTGATATGAGAGTCGTTAACATTGTCGTTATAAACCCAATTCTCGTTACCTGTGTTGTAAGGAGGGTCTATATAGATGCATTTGATTCTTCCCTCATACATGGGCATGAGAGATTTGAGTGCCAACAGATTATCTCCATGGATAATCATGTTGCCACTATGGGTTGGTTCTGTTGTCTGCCCTTTTTCGGCAGAATAACCGTATTGATGTTCCAATACATGATAGGGCACATCATTATGATGTCCCACCACTTTGTTTTTTCCTATCCAATTAAGTGTTGGCATTATATCTATCAATAGTTCGTTAATATTTCGTTCATGTGTTGCTTCTATATTGTTATCTCTTTTTTACTGTCTCTATCTTGCAACTATGTTTCTTGGAATGTTTATCGTAGTTAATGCCTACAAGGATTACATCGCCAACATAATGCATCAAGGGTTTCACATAATTCTGTCGCTTGATTTGACTGATTGCAGTTTCCGCCTTCTCATTCCATTTCAATTCCAGAACAACAGCAGGAACAGCTACATTTCTATGAGGCAATAGTACTATGTCGGCAAAACCTTTGCCCGTTGGCAATTCACGAATTAACTCATAGCGATTTCTCGCTGTATAAAATGCCAAGGACAGCACACAAGCCAAGGAGTTTTCATCGTTATACTTCAATATGCTGGTATTCTGTTCATGTATTTCCGCTACACATGAAGCCACCTCTTCCTCATCGCCATGGAGCAAATGAACCATTAAATCCTCCGAGTGTTCCAAAGCACTCGTCACCTCTCGCCAACTTGTATCGGCAATGGCCGTCTCAAATTCCTGGCGTACTTCATAGTTTGGAATGCTAGCGCATTTGGTTTCATTATTATATGAGAGATAGCCCAAATGGCAAAGAAGGGTGAGCACGTCATCTTTACAATCCACTTTGTGCATATCATTGCTAAAACGCAACGCATTCACCCGTACAGGAACATCATTGAGAGCACTGATGATATCATCCTTCAAACCTTCAAAGTTCATCGTGATATAACGTTTCAAACTTTCAAAAGTATTAGTACTCGTCCAAAAACTCTCATACGATTTGCGCTTCAAGGCACGCATCACAGCATACGGATTGTACATAGCTTTCTCTGCGCCCAACTCATATCCGTCATACCATCGTTTCATCTTATAGGCATCCATTCCCACTTCGGTACACAACTGCTCTACTTCATTTTCCGTAAAGCCGAAATAAGGAGCAAGTTGGGCAGGACTCAGCATTGTATATTCATCGAAATTATTCAGAGCTGATTGTGTATTATAGCGTTTGATAGGTAGGATGCCCGTCATGTATGAGCACGCAAACACATATTCAGACATGCTTCCTTTGAAAAGGCGGCGCAAAAGGTTGACATACTCGTCCATTTGCTTTTCCTGTCCCTCACGACAAAGCGCATCCCATTCATCTATTAAGCACACAAACTTCTCTCCTGTCTGATTTACGATACTTACAAGCAAATCCATCAAATCGTCATTAGGCTTCATCACAACACCCTCGTACAGCTCCAGCAACTCCTCGCAAATATCACGTTTGATATGCTCTACCAACTGTTCGTCATTGCCATATTTCGTCACAAAATCAGTCATGTCTAAATAGAGCACGGGATAGCGATTGAGGTGTTTCTCGAAATCCTTGTCACTACTAATGGCAAGTCCTTGAAACAAGTTTCGGGAATCGCATGACTTATCATAGTATGCATTGAGCATCTTTACGGCTACCGACTTGCCAAACCTTCGGGCACGAGTAACACAGAGAAAGCGATTCTCTGTCATCATCGCAGAGTTCACTTCCGCAATCAGCAAACTCTTATCCACAAACTTTGAGTTGCGTAGCGATGCAAAACCATCATTTCCCTTATTAAGATAATTCATATATTGCTGCCATTTTTATATTTGTGGCAAAGTTACGAAAAAATAACGAGATTAACAAAGAAAATGCTTGAAAAAGAGAACAGTAAGGGCTGCCAGTACATCCTGGCAGCCCTATTACGTTAGTATGTTATGAAAAATTTGAGAGAATTGAAACTTCACAGTTTCAGAATTGTTTTACTAAACATGATTTTTTATAGAGAAAGCATAGAAATAATCTACTTTAATAACGTTGGAGACGTTGTTGGAGTGCTTACCTGATCGATGCCTGTGCGCTGCATAGAATCTACTGAGGCAGAATCTCCCATGGCTACGGACACGCCCTTGCCACTCTTGATGTATCCTACGTTTTCAACAGAATCAATGTCATTGCTCTGGAAAGGAACTTGAGCTGCATTGCCCAATGTCAGGATGATAGCTACCACGGCAGCAGCCTTGAAGAGAGGCTTCAGGCGCTCTGTCAAAGAAATCACCTTCGCCTTGTTAGGCTTCTTGGTGTATTCATCCTCAATCATCGCCATCATCTTCTGGTCGAAGTCATCACCCAGCGCCTCTTGCTTAGCCTCGCCCATCTCGTAAGAGAAGAGCGCTTGATATGGCTTCAGCTCGGCAGGCAACTCGTCCTGGCTGAAGAATGCGCGGAGAATCTCCTCTTCTTCGAGAGAAGTCTCGCCCTTCCAGTAGCGATCCAAAAGTTGGTTGATGTACTTATAATCCATATCTGTCGAATTGTTGAAATCTTTGTTTGACTGTTTGACGAGCCCTGAAGATGTTCACCTTGACCTGGTCTTCCGTGATGCTGAGGATGTCTGCTATCTCCTTGTAGGATTTTCCTTCGATGTCTCGAAGTTGCAGACAGCTGCGCTGCTTTTCAGGCAACTCGTCGATAATATTCCTTACGATGTTCAGTTTGTCTTTCTGAATCATCCTTTCGGAGGGGGTAGAAGTGTTTTCGTCTAACCTTTCTGTATTCTGCTCTTCCAGCGAATCATTCTGATTTTCCATCTTCTTGATGCGGTCGAGCGAGAGGTTGCGGGCGATGGTGAGGCTGTATGCCTCGATGGAGTCAAGCTCCTGCCATCTGTCGCGGGCGTTCCAGACTTTAATCAGCGTATCCTGCACAACGTCTTCCGCTTCCTCCCGGTTGAGAGTAATGCGAAGGGCCAGTCTGAAGAGTTTGTTCTTCAGCGGCAAAACATCGTTTTGGAAACTGATTTCTTTCATCCCTCTATAATTAATGACGACTATGTTATAAGAAAGTTACAACCAATCTTGATTTATTTCTATTTTTAACTCTTGTTAAGAAAAAAGTGATGAATTCTTCACTCTTCACTCTTCGTTCTTCACTTAATCACCGTTCCGTGCTTTCCGTCAATGGCGGTAGCAAGGGTGATAATCACCTCTTTCACACCAGCATCAATGGCTGCAAGGGCATTCTCCAACTTAGGAATCATGCCGCCTGCCACGGTACCATCTGCTTTATATCTCTCAAAATCGGCATGGGTAATTACTGGAATCACGCTGTCGTCATCCTCAGGATTACTGAGCACACCTTTCTTTTCAAAACTATATATCAATGTCACATCGTAGTAAGGAGCCAGAGCCTTGGCTGTCTCGCTGGCTATGGTGTCGGCATTGGTGTTGAGGATATTGCCCTTGCCGTCATGGGTCAATGGAGCCATCACTGGAGTAATGCCTTCATTAATCAGGGTCTGGAGCATCTTGCCGTTGGCACGCTCTACATCGCCTACGAATCCGAAGTCGATACCATCTTTCAACGGGCGCTTGTGGCTATGGATAACGTCCATATCAGCTCCTGTCAGACCGAGGGCATTCACGCCGTTAGCCTGAAGCTTGGCAACCAGGTTCTTGTTGACCAGACCGCCATAAACCATTGTTACCACTTCCAGCATGTCTGCATCGGTGATACGGCGTCCGTTTACCATCTTGCTCTCTATGCCGAGGGCTGCGGCTACCTTGGTGGCACGGCGGCCACCGCCATGTACCAATACTTTCTTGCCAGGAATGGCTGCAAAATCCTTCAAGAGCTGTGCCAGCTGCTCGCTGTCTTCAACGATGGCACCGCCTACCTTTACTACGGTTACTTTTTCCATCTTTAAGTTTAGTTTATAGTTTATAGTTAATAGTTTATAGGGCAATCTTGCTGTAAACTATTAACTATCAACTGTTAATTCTTATTGAAGATAAGTGTATCCGAAGAGACCATTTCTATAGGTGCCCAAGAATTCCTTGCCTTCATCGAGCGAAATCTTGCCTTCCTTCACACTCTTGGTTACCCACTGCTCCAACTGGCGGACGAGCTTCTTAGGATTGTACTGTACGTAATCCAAAACCTCCTCTACGGTCTCGCCATCGAATATCTGGTCGATGCAGTACTTGCCGTTCTTTACAGAGATGTGGGCAGCATTGGTGTCGCCGAAGAGATTGTGCATGTCGCCCAGAATCTCCTGATAGGCACCTACGAGGAACACACCGAGATAGTATGGCTCGTTTTTCTTCAAAGGATGAAGAGGAAGAACGTTGCCGATATGACCGTCGGTTACGAAGTTGGCAATCTTGCCGTCGCTGTCGCAGGTGATGTCCTGCAAGGTAGCGTTGCGGGTAGGACGCTCGTTCAGACGCTGGATAGGCATGATAGGGAAGAGCTGGTCGATAGCCCAACTGTCTGGCAGGCTCTGGAACAGAGAGAAGTTGCAGAAATACTTGTCGGCAAGAATCTTGTCCAGACCTCTAAGCTCTTCTGGTACATGCTTCATGTGCTTGGCAAGATTGTTGATCTCGTGGCACACGCTCCAGTACATTGCCTCAATCTCTGCACGGGTCTTCAGATCTACGATGCCGTGAGAGAAGAGCTGCAATGCCTCTTCGCGAATCTGCTCGGCATCATGCCAGTCTTCCAGCATGTTGCGAGGATTCAGGTTGTCCCATATCTCATAAAGATCCTTCACCAGCTGGTGGTCGGTTTCCTTCGCTTCAAACTCCTCAGGCATTTCTGGCAGGGAAGCTGTCTCCAAGACATCGATGACCAGGACAGAGTGATGGGCAGAGAGCGAGCGGCCGCTCTCGGTGATGAGGTTAGGGTGCTCGATATTGTTCTTGTTGGCTGCATCTACGAATGTATAGACACAGTCGTTTACATACTCCTGGATAGAGTAGTTTACGGAACTCTCGCTGCTTGAAGAGCGGGTGCCGTCGTAATCTACACCGAGTCCGCCACCGCAATCTACGAAATCTACATTGTAACCCATCTTGTGGAGGCTAATGTAGAACTGGGCAGCCTCACGGAGAGCTGTCTGGATGCGGCGAATCTTGGTAATCTGACTTCCGATATGGAAGTGGATAAGGCGCAGACAGTCGTGGAATCCCATCTCGTCTATCTTCTTGAGGGCTGTGAGCAGTTCTGCGCTGGTCAAACCAAACTTAGATGCATCGCCGCCGCTTTCAGCCCATTTGCCTGAGCCTGAAGAAGCCAGTTTGATGCGGATACCGATGTTTGGCTTTACGTTGAGCTTTTTGGCTACCTTTTCGATGATATCCAGTTCATTGAGTTTTTCTACCACGATAAAGATGCGCTTGCCCATCTTCTGAGCTAGCAAGGCAAGTTCGATGTAACTCTCGTCTTTGTAGCCGTTGCAGATGATGAGCGAGTCGCTCTGTGCCTGTACGGCGATGACGGCGTGGAGTTCAGGCTTAGAGCCAGCCTCCAGTCCGAGGTTGAATTTCTTGCCGTGAGAGATAATCTCCTCAACGACCGGCTGCATCTGGTTCACCTTAATAGGATAGATGACAAAGTTTTCTCCCTTGTATCCATACTCTTCTTTTGCCTTTTGAAAACAGCTGGCTGTCTTCTCGATGCGGTTGTCGAGGATGTCTGGGAAACGGAGCAGTACGGGAGCGTTGATGTCGCGTAATGCCAACTCGTCCATGATGTCGCGCAGGTCTATCTGCGTATTGTCCTTGCATGGAGTTACATAGACATCACCCTTGTCGTTGATGCCAAAGTAAGAAGTGCCCCAACCACAGATGTTGTAGAGCTCCTTCGAGTCTTCAATAGTCCATTTCTTCATTTTCTAATCTTGCTTGCTGGAAATCAGTTTTGTTTGTTACCTTTATTATATATTACTTTATTAGATACGGCTATATGTTCAGCAGGTCTCTGATCTGCCGAACAATAGCGTTGATTTTATCATAATTGTCCATCACGTTGATATCGATGATGTGTTTTGCCTTCTCATAGTAAGGCTCGCGAAGTTTCAACTGTTCATGGATAAACTTGTCTACCTCTTCCGGTGTTTTGTTGAGCAGCAGAGGGCGCACGCCTTTGCCCATCTTCAGATGAGCGTGAAGGGTCTCAGGAGATGCCTTCAGGTAAAACGTTTCGCCAAGTTGGTTCATGTAGTCCATGTTGTCGAAGAAGCATGGTGTTCCTCCTCCGCAGCTTACCACTACATTTTCAAACTCTGCCACTTCGTGTAGCATATTGTGCTCTATCTTGCGAAATCCCTCTTCTCCAACTTCGTCGAAGATCTGTTTAACGGTCTTGCGCATTCGGCTCTCGATATACCAGTCGAGATCGTAGAACATAACGCCAAGGTCTTTGGCGAGGGCTTTGCCGACCGTTGTCTTGCCGGCGCCCATGTATCCTATGATGATGATTGACTTCATTTTCTTCTGTTTCTATGTCAATGAGGCATGTTTATGATTTCTTTCTGCCTCTGGCCTTTGGTTCTGGAGCAGCTTTGATAATTTCCATACACTCCTCGTATGTAAGCTCCTCTGCACTCTCATGTTTTGCCTTTGGAATGCGGTAATTCTTGCCGTCGTAAGCAATGTATGGACCATACTTGCCATTGAGAATTTCCATCTTGTCGTCCTCATCGAAGACTTTGAGATGACGCTTCTCTTCGGCTTCGCGCTTTTCCTTGATCAGTTCGATGGCTCTATCCAGGGTGATGGTCAGCGGATCATCCTCCTTTGGTATAGAAACATACTTGCGGTTATGGAGAATGTATGGGCCGTAGCGACCAGAGCCAACAGTTACAGTAATGCCTTCATATTCACCGAGTTCTCTTGGTAGCTTGAAAAGCTCTAGAGCCTCTTCCAAGGTGATGGTCTCGATGCTCTTGTCTGATGGCAGCTGGGCAAACTGAGGCTTGTCCTTATCTTCTGCAGAACCAATCTGTACCACAGGTCCAAAACGGCCAATCTTGACGAATACTGGCTTTCCTGTCTTTGGATCATTTCCGAGATTGCGCTCGCCGGCTTTATGCTGGTTGCGTGCTTCCAGAACTTCCTTCACTTCAGGCTCAAAGCCCTTGTCGAAATCCTTCATCCAGTTGGTCCATTCGGTCTTTCCTTCTGCAATATCATCAAACTTCTTCTCTACGTCTGCCGTAAAGTTGTAGTTCATGATGTTTGGGAAGTTCTCCATCAGGAAGTCGTTTACAACGATACCGATATCAGTAGGCAGAAGCTTGCCCTTTTCAGAGCCTGCCATCTCTTTTTTCAACTTCTGGGTTATCTTGATGCCCTTCAGGGAATCTATGGTGAATGTGCGCTCTTCGCCCGTCTTGTCACCCTTTACTACGTATTGACGCTGCTGGATGGTACTGATGGTTGGAGCATAAGTAGATGGACGGCCGATGCCGAGATCTTCCAGTTTCTTCACCAGACTGGCCTCGGTGTATCTTGCAGGAGCCAGAGAATACTTCTCTGTAGCAAGAATTTCTCTGCGCTGCAATTCATCGCCTTCTTTCAGAGCTGGAAGAATGTGGGAAGAATCCTCAGCATGCTCTTCATCGTCGGTTGACTCGAGATAAACCTTGAGGAAACCATCGAATGAAACAACCTCGCCGGTAGCAACAAACTTTTCGCTTGTGTTGCCGATATTGATGCTGATGGTTGTCTTTTCGAGCTGTGCATCAGCCATCTGTGATGCGATGGTACGCTTCCAGATGAGTTCGTAAAGGCGCTTCTCCTGAGCGGTTCCTTCGATGGTTGGTTCATTCATGTATGTAGGACGGATAGCCTCGTGCGCTTCCTGTGCACCCTTTGAACTGGTGTGGTAGGCACGAGTCTGGCTGTATTCCTTGCCATATTCTCTGATAATCTCATCTTTGCTGGCGTTGGTACAGAGCGTAGAGAGGTTTACGCTATCGGTTCGCATGTAAGTGATGCGTCCGCTTTCGTAAAGTTTCTGGGCTATCATCATGGTCTGTACAACGGTAAAGCCAAGCTTGCGTGCAGCTTCCTGTTGCAAAGTAGAAGTAGTGAAAGGTGGTGCAGGAGAACGCTTTAAAGGCTTCTTGGTTACAGATTCAACCATAAACTTAGCGTCTTTGCACTTCTCAAGGAAAGCTTCAACCTCTTCGTGGGTATTGAAGCGCTGATCCAGTTCTGCCTTTACCTCTGTTGCATTGCCGCTGTCGCTGATCAGGGCGAAAATAGCGGTAACGCGATAGTATGGAACACTCTGGAACTTCTGGATTTCACGCTCACGTTCTACTATCAGACGGACTGCAACACTCTGTACACGACCTGCAGAAAGGGCTGGCTTAACCTTTCTCCACAAGATAGGAGAAAGCTTGAAACCTACCAGTCGGTCGAGTACACGACGAGCCTGCTGGGCATTCACCAGGTTCATGTCCAGATGGCGTGGGTTCTTGATTGCGTCAAGAATAGCCTGTTTGGTAATCTCGTGGAAGACAATACGGTTTGTCTTCTCCTCATCCAATCCCAGTACTTCGCAAAGGTGCCAGCTGATGGCTTCTCCCTCGCGGTCCTCATCGGATGCTAACCAGATTTTCTTGGCTTTCTTCGCATTCGTTTTCAATTCTGTAACGAGTTTTTTCTTTTCCTCTGGAATCTCATAATCAGGTTCCATGGTTTTCTCGTTTATACTAAGTTCCTTCTTCTTCAGGTCACGGATATGGCCGTAAGAAGACATAACCTTATAGTCCTTACCTAAAAACTCTTCGATCTTTTTAGCCTTCGCAGGGCTCTCGACGATTACTAAATTTTCTTGCATAAGCTTATACACAATTTTTTTTCGGTTGGCAAAAGTAAGTAAACTTTTTGCTTATACCTTATTATATGGTGTTTTTTTTGGTTTTTTTAATGTTTGGGAGCCATATTTGGCTGTGTTGAACCCTTTTTATCCCAATTTTGTTTCCAAATAACGATGGAGCCCCTTGCGTATGGAATCGAATGCAAACTCATCAGGATTGAGCCTGCTCAATGGTATCCAGAATGATTCTTCTGCATCGTCCATTGCTTCTATATGCGTGTCGTCTTTCACCTTCACTTCATAGAACATATCGAGGGTATGAACCATAAAACCTGAGTAAAGGTAGAGATTTGGATAGCTGAACTGATACTTAACCTCGGTTGCATCAAGTCCAGTTTCCTCTTTTACCTCTCTTGCCATACCTTCTTCGCCAGTTTCATCCATGTCTACGAAACCGCCTGGCAAATCGAGTGCTCCTTTGGCAGGGTCTTTCTTTCTCCTTACTACCAGGAGTTCTTCCTTGCTGTTGAGTATGAGAGCTACCGTAGCACTGCTTGGATTGAGGTAATAAGAGAATCCGCAATCCTTACACTTTTTGCTCTTGATGTTGTTGATTTCGAAATGATTAGAGCCGCAAACCGGGCAAAACTGAAACTTATCTAATACGTGACTCATATTATGATTAATGTATAATGATTAATGTATAATGGAAAAGGATTTATCATCATGTTATAATCGAAAAGCGGCCGGTCTTTGACTGCTGAACAAAGATCGGCCGCTGGTTATCTGATATTTACCAATTATCTGTACGGAATGGGAAGAGAGGCAGGTTGCCTGCATTTGCCATATTGCCGAGCTGGAAGTTGCGGAAACAGTAGCGAAGGGCTACCGGTTTCTTTACCTCAGGACTGGTTACGATGACGCACTCATTCCAAGGATCGTTGCCTTCCTGCCAGAAGTGCTTGGCTGTAGCCTTATGGAATACCTTATCTTCGCCTGCAACTTCGAAACCTTCGATACCTTCAAAGCGGTTGTAGGCTCCGTAGGTGTTGTCGAAATGCACCTTTACAGTATCACCTACAATCTTCATCTCCTTGAAGGTCATGCTTTCGCTGAAGAGTCCTTTCACTCCGTAGGTCTTGCTGAGTGCCTGGAGTGCAAGACGTTCGCCTACAGGCTGTTTCTGGCATGGATGAATCTGCTCAACCTCGTATGGGTAAACCAGGTCTTCGGTACAGACGATGCCGCTGTTTGGAATCACCTTGGCTGCATTGAACTGCTGTTCACGGAGTTTAGGTCCCCCATCGCCATTTACGTCGCCATTATGATAAGGTGCAATCTGTACGAAATAGAATGGCAGTTCGCCCTGCTTGAAGTCTCTGCGCCACTGGGCAACGAGGTCGGCAAGCCGTTTGGTATACTGGCCGTCCGGGTCGCCCACGTTAGAACATCCCTGATAGAAGAGAATACCCTTTACGCTATAGTTGAGGATAGGGTGGAAAGTTCCGTTACCCCAGAGAAGAGGGTAGAGGAAATCCCACTTAAACTTAGGGTTCTTGGTCATCTTTACAGAGTCGAGATCTTCCTTGGTGTTCTTCTTCAGGTAGTCGCGGTCGAGCCAGCTTTCTACACGGCTTCCACCCTTGTTCGCCATAACCAGACCTACCGGAATATCAAGAGTCTTGTTTACTACCTGTGCAAAGAAGTATCCTGTAGCCGAAGCATCGCCTACCGTCTCTGGATTGATGGTCTTCCATTCGCAGTTGGCGTCATCAAGAGGTTTGCTGCTCATTACGCTAGGAATCTTTACGTAATGTACGCCTTTGTACTGGTTTGCTTCAAGCACCGCCTTGTTGTATCCTTCAACAGGGCAGTTGCCGAATCCCTTTACGGGCATCTCCATGTTGCTCTGACCTGCACAAACCCATACTTCTCCTGCCAGCACATTGTTGAGAGTGGTCTTTTCTCCATCATCGAAAGTGATGGAGAGAGGGGCGTAGCTCGCCTTTGGGGTCTGTACTTTGACTGCCCATTTGCCATCTTTTCCGGTCTTTGCCGAATATTTCTGTCCAGACCATGAGGTGGTTACCTCTATGGTAGTTCCTGGTTTGTCCCATCCCCAGAGGTTAGCCTCTGTGTTTTGCTGTAAAATCATGTTGTCACCCAAGATGTGTGGCAACTTTACTTTAGCCTGCGCTCCTGTTGTGATAAGCGCCAAGGCTGCCATTGCTAAAAATTTCTTGTTCATTTTTTAGGGTTTAAAAGTTTATCGTTTATTTGTTCTTAAGTTCCTTGTATGGTTCGTATTTCTGATATTGCCATCTATGTTGTCGTAAAAGCAGATACAGAACTGACGTTAAAGAATAAGAGTTAGAAGATGGAAGATGAAAAGCGAAACTGTTCTCTCCTAACTTCTAACTCTTGATTGTCTTAAAGAAGGTTCTTGATGGCTGCCTCTATGTCCTTAATCTGTGCATCACGTGCCTGCAGGGTGTTGGTGCGGTCAATCAGGAAGAAGGTAGGGATGCTCTGGACATTGTAGAGAGTCAGACTCTTACCCTGAATGCCATCTTCATCGCGTACGCAAATCCAAGGGATGGCAGCGGTAGAGGTCTTCCAGAAGTGCTCGTCAGGGTCTACTGATACCTGATAAATCTCCAGTCCGGCAGCATGATACTTGTTGTAGAGTTCACGCAACATCATGATGCGCTTGGTGCTCTCTTTGCTGGCGAAGAGATGGAAGTCGAGCAGTACCACCTTGCCCTTGAGGTCGGAGAGACGGCGTACCTGTCCCTTGTTGTCCTGAAGTGCAAGTTCGATGCATCCGTTTACGCTCACCTTGCTGGCCTCAATCTGCTGCTGTGCCATCTGGTTCTCGATGATGCGGATGTCCTTCATTCCCTCAATGGCGATATTGTGGAGATTCTTGCCACGCTCAGCACCAGGATAGTAGGTATCCCAACTGGTTGCTACGGCAGCAAATACCTTCACGTCGTCCTTGTTGTTGCGAGGGTTGAAGATGAGCGTGTTCGTATTGCCCAACTGTACAGTCTGGAAGAGCGCATAGTAAGCGTATGCCTTCATTGGCTCCTTGAAGATGTAGTTGGCCTTAATGTCTTGTTTGTAAGCCTGAAGCATGCGGCCCACGATGGATTCGATGGAATCGTTGCCTATGTTAGGATCTTTTACGAGTCCGTTGATATTGCTTTGGAGAGTCATCTGCTTAAGAGACAGCTCCTTGATCTTGTTGCAGTTTTCAGAACCTTCCACTTCGTATTTGAAGCTCATCTGCGGATAAGCCGCCTTTACCTTGATGGTTTCTGTTGAATCGATGGAAAGATTGATGGTTTGGTTGGCAATGCGTAAGCGGTAGAACTCTGGGGTAACAGAGTCCATGGCAGCCTCGTCGAAGGCAAAGGCACCATCCTCGCCCAGTTTCACAGAGTCGATTTTCACAGGACCGTTCAGACTGATGTTCTCCAGATAGAGCATAGAGTCCTGAGCCTCTGTGATATTGCCGGTGATGTGGAATTTCTTGTTGTTACAAGAAGTCAAAGCCAGTGCAGCTACCATAATCGCTGCCACTGAAAAGAGTCTAGTTATCTTCATGAATTTTATTATTTTGCAAAATTATCGAGTGCAAAGATAGTAATAAAATTGCGAATAATGCACCTTCTATAGATAAATTATTTAAAAAAGTGGAAAATAATTGTTGATTTATTCGTTTATTAATTATTAAAGAGGTATCTTTGCAGCGTTTTAGATATTTTAGATGTTAGACAAAACAATAAGTTTTTTAATTTAGATGAACGTAATTACAAAAAGTGTTCAGTTGCCTGATGGAAGAACCATCAC
>ERZ1026894.1050-NODE-1050-length-17691-cov-4.494103_pt1 | contig 17691 bp, 11 predicted proteins | sample MGYA00380177_ERZ1026894 | MGnify/ENA primary metagenome ERZ1026894 (study PRJEB33269, sample SAMEA4719813) | human gut metagenome | biome: human-associated habitat; feature: organic feature; material: feces | place: Cameroon | collected 2013-10 ... | reverse complement strand
GTTGAGCCGCATTGTTGCTGGACACGCCGATATTGCTTGCTCCGTCAAAGTTTTCGGTCGTGACGTACGTGCCGATGTTTTCGACGTAAAGATTGGTTATCGTGTAATTTGCACTCGGCGTGTTATTTGCAAACACTCTTATGCAATGCTTGTCCGCAACGCCCGCAAGAACGACGGACACTCTGCCGTTGATTGCGCTGACTGGAGTATCCGTTCCGCCGTCAACGTTGACGTACAAACCGTGAGTTGCGTTGGTTTCAAAAACGATGCGATAATTGTTGCCCGTTTCGAACGTCATAGGAAGTCTTATCCACGCGCCCGCATAAGCTTCTGCTTCATCGGAAGTTATTGTCACGAGTGACGACGTCACTTCCGCTTGGTTGTTTGCGCTTGCCCATGCATAGATGTTGCTCTGCTCGCTTTCAACGCTTGTGAAAGGCACTTCTTTGCTGCTGACATAATTCTTGGGTGCTTCCTGCTTTGCGAAAGTTATGTCGTCGATGACGAACTCGCTTGCGTTCTGCGAGAAGATCTGAATGATTGTGTTGGAATCCGCAACTATGGTTATCGTTCCCGTGATTTTGCCACCCGAAACCGACGACGCGTCAAACTGGAATGCAGCGGATTGATTGAGCTGTTGCAGCCAGAACGGACCGGTATAACCGTCCGTCACCGCAAAGGTGAAGCTCACGTCGTAGGTTGCGCCAGTTTCGAGCACGACGGGGAGTTTGAGCACGACGCCCGCATAGTTCTCCATACCCCTGACAAGCAAGCCCTTTCCGTCCACTTGCGGATATTGATCAGAAGTGACGTATTGAAGTTGAGCCGCATTGTTGCTGGACACGCCGATATTGCTTGCTCCGTCAAAGTTTTCACAGAGCGTTTCCTGCGCCTGTGCGTCGTATTCGGTGACCGAAACGTTGTCGATGACAAAGTCCACTCCGCCTGCGTTTGCAAAGATAACGAGATTGTTGCCGTTGGGGACGAGGACGTAGCCGACGTAGCCGTTTACGCTGTCGTAAATCGCCATGGAATCCCATGTGTAGTTCGGATCAAGACGTTTTGCTTCGCCGTTGCCGAGCTTGACGTATACGAAACTGCCGTTTGAAACGTTGATTTTGATATTAAAGCTGACGAAGTATGACTTAGAGTTGTCAAGAGCGCTAGTTTCGAGCATAACTCCGCCGTATTGCGCGCCTGAAACTACGTGCAACGCTTTTCCACTTGCTCCCGCGGGCATAATCGAAGAGTCTTCGGTAATGGCGAGTGTTGCATTTTCGTTCTTGGCGTAAGGCATAGACTGTTCACCGTCGAAGTTTTCGGTGTTTGAGGGTTGAAGCACCGCTTCCTCGATTGCAACGTCATCGATGACCATCACGAGTCCTGCAGATTTTGCAAATATCTGCAATTGAGAGGTGTTTGCGGTGAGAATGAAGCTGACGTAGCCCGTTTCCGCATCGTAGGATGCGCAGGGATATGCAAAATCAAACTGTTTGTAATCGCCGCCACCGCCAAGTTGGACGTAGAAAATCGAATTGTTGGGGTTGTCGATGAGATTGAGTTTGAAAGAAACTTTGTAGGTGTTGCCCACGACGACGTCCGCGTCGAACAAAACTCCCGCATATTCTCCGAGCGATTGCAATCTGAGCGCGTTTCCGCTTGCACCTGCGGAAAGCCCCGCTTTGGTGAGAGTGAGTTTCGCATCGTTGTTGTTAGAGTATGCCATACCGCCTTTGTTCTCGAAGTTTTGAGTGTTTGCGGGTTGTTCGCCGTCGGCAAGTTCTGGGATAAGTTCTTTCACTGACAAAGTGTCGATATACATCTCGCTTTCCTGTGAAGTGACAAATCTCAATTTGTTTGTGCTTTCCGAAGGCGTGATCGTCAACGACACGACGTTGTCAAATCCCGTCGTCGCATCGACAAGGACGTCCGCTCCGAGATTGACGGTCAACGTTCCGTCAAGCGACGTGGCGCGCAATGCAAAGGTCACATTGTATTCGACGTCCTTATAGAAGGTTCCGTCAAGGATAAATTCAACGCCTTCTCCGTTGCCGTTGGTGACGACGCGAAGGCTTCTTTCAGTGCCTTGTTCAATGGTGGTTTCGCTCTTTTCAACGGTTGCGGAACCGATTGGACTCCACACGAGATTTTCAACCGCGGTGTCGAAGTTTTCTGTATTCTCTTCCTGCAAAAGTTCTTCTCTCGTGATTTTGAGATTGTCGATTGCAATCTTACCGCCCCCCCGGTCTCCGCAGAATATCATAATCTCGTAGTCGCTGTAATTTTTGAGAGTGATGTCTGCAACGAGTTTTCCGACGCCCGTTTCGCTTGTGGGAAGCGTGACGTACACGTCGCTTTCAGTTCCCGCAGAATACGAGCGGAATTGGAAATAGAACAGGTTGCTTGCACTTATGACGTTGTAGTCCATCTCGATGGTATATCTTGCGCCCGCAACGAATTGCATACCTGCAAGATACACTCCGCTGTACGGAAGCGGCGTTTCGAAGCAAAGGACTCTGCCGTTGCTTCCGATAAATCCGTTTTCGTCGGAAATGGTTGCCGTCACGCCTTGACTCGATCTGACCGGGAAAAGTTTGGTATCAAGGAAGTCGCCCCTGTCAAACGTTTCGACGTAGCTTTCGCCAAGCATAAGCGATTCCCTTCTCGTGACAAGTTTGACATAGTCGGGATCGAGCGGCACACGTTCGATTTCGGGTGCGTTCTCGTTGTACACGCCTCTGAGTATCAAATCGCCGAGCAGATCGTTTATCGTCGGTTCTTTTGCGGTGACCGTCAGCACGAACGAGTCTTGTATGTTCGTATTCTTGATTTTGACGGACACGGCGGTTTCCCCTTGAGAAACGGCAGTCAAAGTTCCGTTTTGAGAAATCGTCGCAACGTTTTCGTCTTCAACCGACCATTCGACTTCAAATCCGCTTGCGTCCGACGGCGTCACGACGTAGCTCAACGCAACCGGGCTTGCCCCTTCTTCAAGAGTGTTTCCTGCTGGTTTGCCTTCAATGCTTATCGACGTGGGGTTTACGGATTGCTCATCACCCGTTTTGTCGCAGGCTATGAGCGAAAACGCCAGAATAACGACCATCGCAACGACAAGCAGTGCACGCAAGTTTGCGTTTCGTTTAGTTCTCCTCATTATTGTTCCCTCCGATTAATTTTATCTTTGGCATACGAGCCGGTACAAACTTGTTGTTTTCCACCGGTGCGTCTGCATTGGATACCGATATTTGTTTCCCGATGCTGTCAACGTCGAAGAAGTTGACGCAGAAACTGAACTCGCTTCCTGCTTTGACCATATCTTCCAACCCTTCTATCGCGTCAAAGGGGATAAAGGCTTCGCCTTCGTATCCGCTATTGTCGGATTTGAGCCAGCAGGACATCTTTATGAGAGATTGTTTTGCAAGCACTTCCTCGCTCGATCTCACGTCGGAAAGCAGGCAACCCGTCTTGCTCGGCGACATAAACATTTGCATACAACCGGGTTCGGAAAGCTTGACCGTTCCCATTGACGATTGCGAAGTCGTGTTGGTGCTCAAGAACACTTCCACGCCGTCGCCAAACCAGTATTGCGCGGTGTCGTTGAACACCAGTTCGTCGTCGGTGACGGAGAAGGCAAAGTACACGCCGTCATCCTTCCAGGCAACTTTCAGTTGGTTGGAGAAGTCGCTCTCTGACGGATCGACGACTTCCTGATCGACGTCAGTCTTGCCGACCATATACACAATAGTGCCCACACCGTCCCAATCGTCAAGCGAGTTGTCGCCCACGGTTATCTCCGCTTGCGTCTTGTCAACGTCCGTTGCAATCTTGACGTCTGGGATGATGTCGCTTATATCAATTCCAACGTTGTTTTCAACCGTAAAGGTGTCCGCTTCCGTCCCGCCCCCTATATATGCGGGTTTAAACGTCGTACCGCCGTTCGGATTGATGAGATTGCCCGTAATCTCCACGTTACTCGCGTTTGTAAATCCGACTGCCGTGTCAAGCATGGAAATCTGCGCCTGCGTGCCAACGTTGTGGATGATGTTGTCTTTTATCTTCACGTTGCCCACGGAATTGAGGAAGATGCCTGCCCTTCTTCCGTTTGCGATGAAGTTGTTGGATATTTCGATATTATCCTGCAATCCCGTTGCGCCCATCGCGTTGTCCGCTCCGAAACAGATTGCGGTGATTTCGCCCTGACTACCCGTCCAGGAGCGGTTGTTGCCGACGATTTTGTTGTTTTTGATGGTCACGTTTGCGGAAGGCATACTCTCATACCACGCGCCCGTGTCGCTCGTCATAAGAATTGCGCAGTCCATCATATTTGCAAAGGTGTTGTTCATCACAACCGCGTTTTTGGTCTGGATGAGTATGCCTCTGCAACGGCTGTTGCGCACGATATTGTTGACGAAATACAGATTCGTCGAGCAGGACGGATTGCATATTACGTCCCCTTCGTTTAAATTCATGCTTGCGCTCACCGATTCGTCGAGTTTTTGCGTAAAGGTGATGATATATCCGTCCCCGTTGTCCGCAAGCACCACTTTTTTGACGGTGAGATTCTGCACTTTGGACAAATCCGTTTTGTGAGAAATCTCAATCACGTCGCCCACCTCCGGCGCAAAGTGATAACCGCGTGGATTGTACGCATAAACCTGGTTTTCAGACAATATTTTGCCGATTTTCAGATACATTCCGTGAGTGTTGAGCGCGTCGTCGCCCCTGTTTTCAAAGATACAGTTCGTCACGCGCAAATCGCCTTTGCAGTTGATGGTGTGCACCGCGTCCGCAGTGACGGTCATAAGTCTGTCCGTGTTTGGTTTAAGACAGGTGGAAAATCTGTTGAGATAAAGGTTTTCACACGAATATGCCCTTATGCCCATTCCGGGTGCGGAATAGATGTTGACTGTTTCAAAATAGACGTTCTGACTGTTCTCTGCAAAAATGGCGTCGTTTTCATACAGTTTGTGTCTGAGCACGACAAGCGTTGCCAAGGGCATTTTCTTAACGGGATTGACAAACCTTATTTGGATTTTCTGATCGCCGAGATAGGTGTAACCCGCAATATTGGCAGGATAGACGTCGTTGCCGTTTTCACGCGGAAGATAAGTAAACTGATCGTATTCGAGATAGCCCTGAATCACGGTTTTCGTATCGATTTGGTATCCGCTGTTGACCTGCACCGTCACCGAAAGCAAATCGTCCGAACGCTCTATCACTCTGCCCACCGAAAACGGCACTCTGCCCCAATCTACGTTCACGCCCGTGATAAGCACGTTTTTGCTGTCTGCAATATGAAACGCACTCATATCACCGTACATATAAAGGTTTGTGTCGTCGCCTTGCAAAATAAGATCGCTCACTCCCGACAAATCTATCGCGTAGTTGCAGTCGGTGGGATTTTTGCCCTGAATGAAATCCAGATCGCCTTCGGGAAGTATAATTCTCACCGCCTGTGAGGGATGTTCCGCTTTGTATTCTTTTGCCGCGGTGATAGCGTTGGCAACGGCAAGGCTGTCGTCGTACATATCCGTTCCGTCCGCGCCGTATTGAGAGGCGTAAATGACGTATTCGGATTTTCCCGGGATACTTTTGTACAGCACGGTGTTTTCAAACGAGTTTTTATCCACGCCGACGTTCCAGGGGGCTGAAAGCCCCGAGTCGGACGCGCTGAATGCGCCGTTGGTCACTGTATATTCGTCAATCAACAATTCTTCTATCATAGTATCGTTTCCGAAAGTAGATTCAGTTGCGCTAATGCCGGGCGCAAATGCAAGGCACAAAACGACGCTCGTACAAAGAACGGCGATTGCAAGTGCCGAAACCGTTTTTATGCTCGGTTTAACGTGTTTTTTCATTCTATCCTCCTCTCGTTTTGCGCAGTGTGCTCACCCGACGTACCTTCCGTATGCCACCGAATAGATGCTTATATACTCGGCAAGTCCCGATTTTGAAAGGTTGCTCTGATATCTTGACCATACGGAGTCGTCGTAGATGTTGTTGTTTCTATCTCCCGTCACGACGAGTTTTTCAAAGTCCGTCGAAGTGGTGTTGAGCCCCGTGGTCAGAAGCGCGAGTCTTTCCGATTCGGACGACGTAAACTTGACTTTGGGGAACGCCACTTTGAGATAGTCGATATAAACGAGCGCTTCTTTGTTTATCTTCTGCGTGACAGGGTTGTTCTCTTTTAGAACGAAATATCCGTCCCAATATGCGATTTGTCCGAGACCTACGCTTGGCGTAAGCGTGCCTCTGAACTGCTCGATAGACTGCCCCGACGGCACGTTGAAGGTGAATGAAGTCTCATTTTCGTCGTCCCATTGCCAATCCACGCCTTCCTTGCCAAACGCCTGCATCTCGATATACTTCGGAGAATAAAGACGGTCTATCCATCTTATAATCTCTCTGTAATACGGCGTGCTGTTGGGGATCATAAGCGTCGTCGCGTCAAACTTGTTGTCGTAGTCAAGCCACATGCGAGTGCTGTTGACAGGACTTGTCAAAGGCGCAAGAGCCGTGTATTCGTTGTCCCTGTCCGCCCCGACGACGATGTACGCCGACGAACTGTCGAAACATCCGAGCGTGTCCGCTTTCGCAAAGAACGCGGATTCCGATGAGTTGGAAAAAATCGAGTTGTCAAGCAGACCTTCCGAATACAATCTGTTGACATATTTGAGATATTCACGATAGTTTTCGGTGTTCTGCACGAAAATCGGGTTGCCGTTTTCGTCAAGCGACATTCCCGTCGTCACAAAGCCGAACGCGCTCATGAGGAAACTTCTGAGATTGCTGCTGAATCCGATTGAAGACAGCGGAGTTTTGCCCATTTGCTTGAAGGCTTTAAGCACTTTGTAGAACTGCTCGGTGTCCGTCGGAAGCAAAAGACGCTTTTGCGACTCGTCGTTCATATCGGGAAGCGAATCTAGTCCGAGATCATCAAGAGAGAGATATTCGTTGACAAGTGCCTGATAAATCCAGTTGACGTTGATATACTGTTTGAACGTCCAGTCTCTCGGGACGGTGTTGATCGTCACAGTCGAATACATTTTCCCGTCAAGAAGGGTTGCGGCTTTGGCGATTTCGGAATTTGCGTCCATAAGAGCCTTGTAGTTCGGCGCGTATTGGTCGATAAGATCGCCGATCGGTCTTATGGTGCCAAGCGACGATTCGGTTATCTGATCCGTCACTTTGTTCCAAAGGAAGAAAGCGTCGGGCTTGTTTCTGCTTGTCCAGGCACTCGATTTTTGATTTTCGTAAGAAGAAACGTCGCCGTAGATGAAATTGATATGAACGTTGGTTTCTTCTTCGAGCTCCTGAAACAATCTCATCTGATTCCAATCCTGAAGATGCTGTTGACTTCTCGGCACGAAAAAGTTGAGCGTAATTTTCTCTTTTACGATTTTTTCGCTTGAAACGTCGTCGATGAAATTGTTGGGATCGTATTCAACTTTCTGACACGCGCTCAACGCGAAAAGTTGCATCGAAATCAATGCGAGTGCAAGCAGACAGACCACGATTTTTTTCTTTGTCATGACAAACCTCCTGTCAACCTTTCAGACTTCCCGCCATAAGACCTTTCGTGAAGAACTTTTGCACGAACGGGAAGAAAATAAGTATCGGTGCCGTCGATACGACTATGACGGCGTATTTGAGCACGTTGCTGTATTTGCCTATATCGGCGATTCCACCACCCACCATTGCGCTGAAATCGTTTTTCACGAGCAAGTTGTTGAGAATCATCTGCAAGGGATAGAGTTGTTCGCTGTTGTTCAGATACATAACCGCATTGTAGTAGCTGTTCCAGTATCCGACGGCATAGAACAAAACCATAATAGCAATGATGGGTTTGCAAAGCGGAATGATGATGCGCGTAAACATCTTGAAGTCGTTGCATCCGTCCACGCTTGCCGCTTCGCAAATCTCGTCGGGAATACTTGACCTTATATACGTGCGCACGAGAATCACGTTCCACACCGACAGGCAGCCCGGAATGATGAAACCCCACATGGTTTCCGTCATGTGCAAGGCGTCCACAACCATATAGGTCGGTATCATTCCGCCGTTGAGAAAGAGCGTGAGCGTGAAAAACTTGATGAAGAACTTTCCGCCTTTGAGTCGTTTCACGGACAAGACGTATCCTGCGGTGAAAGTGAGCAAGAGGCTTATGACCGTTCCGATAAGCGTGTAGACTATCGTATTTATATAACCGCGCAGGATGTTGTCTTCTTTGAACACCATCGCGTAGTTTTCAAAAGTAAAGTCCTTGGGAATGATGAGAACTTCGCCGTTGTTGACCGCCTCGTATCCCGAAAAACTGTTTGCCACGACATAAACGATCGGGAAAAGTATCAAAAGCCCCAGAATCGCGAGCAAAACGTAGTTTACCACGTCAACCCATCCGCTTCCCGAATTGAGCAAATCTTTTTTCTTGCGAACCTTTTTCACCATAGCGACTCCTTTGCCACTTTCTTTGAGATGAAGTTTGTGGACACAAGCAAAATGATGTTTATCACGGAATTGAACAATCCGACGGCGGTTGCAAAGCCGAAGTTTCTGCTTTCGACAAACGCCACGCGATAGGTAAACGTGGAAATAATCTCGGTCGACGTGAGAGTGAGATCTCCGATAAGGTTCTGGAACATATAGACTTTTTCAAAACCGATGCTCATCATGCTTCCCATTGCAAGAATAAACTGAATAGTCGCAACGGGCAGAATTGCGGGAAGATTGACGGTGAAAATCCTGCGCAGACGTCCCGCTCCATCGATAGCCGCCGCTTCGTGCAGAGTTCTGTCCACGTTCGAGAGCGTTCCGACGTAGATAATCGTCCACCAACCCCAGCCTTGCCAAAGCCCCGAGAACGTATATATAGTGCTGAACAAATCGGGATTGGACATATAGTTTTCGGGGGGAAGTCCGAAAGCAGACCTTACGACGTTTATGACGCTGCTGTCCCCTTGAAGAAAACTTCCGCAAATACCCACGAGCACCACGAGAGATACGAAATACGGCGCATAACTGACGGTCTGAAACACTGTTTTGAAAGGTTTGTTGCGCACTTCGTTTATCATAAGCGCAAGCACGATGGGCAAAACGGTGTTTATGACAAGAGCATATACGCTCAATTCGAGCGTATTGCCCATAATGTCCCAAAAGTACGGATATTCAAAGAAGTCTTTGAAATGTTTAAACCCTACCCACTCGGAAGTAAATATGCCTTCAAATCCTAAAGAAGGCGAATAGTTTTTGAACGCGATAAGCAGTCCCAACATCGGGACATAGCAGAAAATAAGAAGATAAATTAGACTCGGACTGAGCATCAGGTACAACTGCCATTTGCTCTTTTTCTTTTGTCTGACGTCGGTGCGTATCTTCATAGTTCCCCCCACTCAAACACTCGCTTGCGACAATCTGTCCGTCACGAAATTGAGCAAAGCGTCTCTGTCAACGCCGAGCGCAACGCCCACTTCGTTTCCGTTTTCGTCGGCAATCGTTCTGCCGTCTTCGGTTGCTGTTATTTTGTTTCTTATCACACTGTAATATTCGGGATAAACGAGATAGTGGACGGGTACGACATCGTAGAGAATACTGCTTGATTTTCTCTCGTCAAACTTCAAAGCTCCCCCCACGTAATCATGTTGCCATTGGAAATACGCTTTGAGCGTTTCCTTTGCGACGACCGAATCGCTTGCAAGCAGTCTTTCGTATCTTTCGCCGTCGATTATAACGTCCCTGCACACGTCGAGTGGCATAATCGTCATATTCGTCTTTTCAAAGGCAACGTTTGCCGATTGAACGTCCATAAGCACGTTGAACTCCGCCCCAGGCTTGTTCTGATTGATATAGCCCTTTTCGTACGCACCCGACATTGCCACGACTTCGTATTTGTCCTTGTATTCGGGATACGCGCTTGCAAAGTCGGCAATGTTGCTCAACGGACCGTCCGCAACGATATAAATCTTTTCGTCGCTCTCGTCGATGACGCGCTTTATTGCGGACACGGCGTCTATATGTTTTTTTTCGGGCATTCCCGCAACGATCGTTCTGTGAGCGGTCGTGTTGGATTGCCCCCTTTCTCTGCCGGCGGCAACAGGAACGTCCTTTCGATCGAAACGGGAAAGCATATATTCAAGAAATTTGATTTTATATGATTCGACGTCGGCAAAGCACACGCTGACAAGTTCAAGACTTATCTCTTTTGAGCTCAACAACAGTCCAAGCGCCCATACGTCGTCAATGTCGTCGCCAATGTCCGTATCGAAAATAACTCTCATAATTCACCGCTATTATTTGTTTGAGTCGCCGACGGATAAATATACCACGGCATCTTACAATTTTAGTATGCCTATTTAAATGTTGAATGTCAATTGTGAAATGTTGCATAAGCGCGCACCTTATTGATGCGCGCTTACAATATTTCACTTCCTGTTGAAAAACCTGTAATAGTCCTTCACTCTGCTCTGAACTATCTGGAACGTCGGAGTGCTTCTAACAGTTTCGTAGTTTTCGAGATATTCGCTGGGAAGTATCCCGACAATCCTTTTGAAGACTTTGTTGAACCAGGCGTAATCGTTGAATCCCACTTCCGACGCGATTGCAAGAAGACTCTTGTCGTTTTGCACTATCTTGTCGCAGGCTATGCTGATACGCAGATTTTCTATAAACTCGATTGCGGATATTCCCGCGTTTTTCAAAAACAGTTTGTAGATATACGTCCTTTCCAGTCCGACAGATTTGCTTATTTCGTTTATCGTGAGATTGTATGGAAAATTGATGTATATATAATTCAAAATCTGCAACCAATATTTTTCGTTCGGCTGGATTTTGCTTTTTCTCTCTCCGTTCGGATAGTTTTTCAAAAGCCAGGAAAGAAACTTATACAACGCACTCATCGCTTCGAGATCGTTGATTTCTGATGCCTTTTTGTCGAGTATCGAGCCGATTATATCGCAAAACTCCCGTGCGTTTTTGCATGGTGCAACTCTCACCGAATCGTAAAACGCACTCTTTGCAATGAGTGATTTTGCCTTCATTCCGCCAAAGTAAATCCATTTGTACTCCCACGGATCGTTTTCGTCGGCCTGATAAAAGCATCTGTCGTCGGGAGCGATATAAAAGATATCCCCTTCCTTGACCGCGTAGGTTTTGTCGCCTATTTTCAGGATTCCTTTGCCTTTTTCACAACAGTGAAAAACGTATCCTTGCTTTTCGTGCGGACCCCAATAGTGCAACGGCTCGCATTTTTCGCTTCCTATTTCAAAAATAACAAAGTCCGTCCCGACGTTGTATATGGGGACGTAGCACTTGTAGTCTTTGCTGTTTTTCACGTTTCCTTTCGCCATATTGCTTTAAGGCTCATTCGCCCTTTTCCTCCTGCTCGACGGGGAACGTCCCTCTTCCTATCAAATCCGTGTGATTTATCGTGTTTATTCTCTCGTCGAGAAGGTTGTAAGCAACAAGCCACCATCCCAGCATGCACACCGGCAATGCGAAAACGAACACGACTTCTCCCGCAATTTTGCATATAAAATTGGGCACTAACATAAGCACAGCGCTCAATGCGGACAACAAAAGCACAAACAGAGTTTTTGCGATATTCTCCGCGTAAAGCACAAAGCCTATTCTCACGTTTTCAAAGAAACGATTGTTGTACAAAGACACGCTCACGAGAGTGTAGGCCAGCGCGGGTATGAATACCGCCGCGAGCAGTGCTTTCGGGATAATCATCATATAGGTTTCAACCCCGCCAAGCGTAAGCATCACGGCATTTTGCACGAGAGTGTACAAAAAGTTGAAAAGGCCAACGATAAGGGACGCGAGGATAGTTTGCCTGATGTTTTGCTTGACTCCTTCTTTGAAATCGTATCTGATATACACGTTTTCTTCCCAGGCAAACTGCCTTATAATGCGCATAATCCCGGCAAATCCCACCGACGCTATCATAAACAACGGGATGGCAATAAGTGCCGTCAGATTGTCAAAAATCACCATTCTCTTTATCTCTTCAAACAGCGTCGCCTCGGATGAGATACTATTTATCAACTCCTGAAAGCTCATAAGAGCAAGCTCTTTGTACACCGAAAGCGCGATAAGAGGAGCGCAAAAGGAAAACAGTATAATCCCGCATTTCATCAAATCTCCGAAATGCAGTTTCAAAACATCGAAAAACACTTCCTTTCTGTTGTGCGGAAGGCTGTTGGACGTGCAATCGTTTTTTGCGTTTCTCGGTTTTCTCATAAGTTTTCGTCAATCTTCGGCGCATTGATTTTCATCGAATTCGTCTGCGTTTTCGCAATCGGAAGGAGCTTCGTTTTCGCAATCGGAAGGAGCGCCTTTTATCATATCGGCACTCAAAAACTCCGGCTCACCGTACCCTGCCAGCACTTCTCTCGTATCTCCGTACGCTTTAACCGCGCCTTCTTCGAGTATAATCGTCTTGTCCGCAAGGTATCTCGCGTCGTTCAGCTCGTGCGTGACGAGAACAAGCGTTGCCGAGCAGGTTTCACGCACCTTTTTCAATATTTTTCGCACCTCTTCACCGCTCAACGTATCCTGATTTGAAAAAGGTTCGTCAAGCAAAATCACGTCGGGATTGTTTGCAACCGCTCTCGCAAGCGCAACCTTTTGCTGTTGTCCTATGGACAATTGGAAAGGTTTTCTTGTGAGCAGAAGTTCGATTTCAAGGTCTTTTGCCACATTTTTCACCGCCTTGACGATTTCTATCTGCGGCATTTTTTTTACTCTCAAAGGAAACGCAACGTTTTCAAAAACGGTCAGATGCGGATAAAGGCTATATTGTTGCGAAACGTAAGCCACACTGACGTTTTTGCTCTTTGCGGACGCGGTTTTTCCGTCGATATACACTTCTCCTTCACAATAATCGCAAAATCCCGCTATTGCTTTCAGAAACGTGGTTTTTCCGCTCCCCGATTCGCCAACGATCGCAACGGAACTTCCCCCGTCGATCTGCAACGAAATATTGTCCAGCGCAACGAGAAACTTTTTTCTTTTGAGCTTGTAAAATGCGGAATATCCGCTGAAAACCACCGTACCTTTCATAATTTTATTGCATTTTCAACGTCTTTCGGTTCGGGAACAGACTGTTGCGCGCCCTTTTTAGTGCAAGCAAGCGACGCGGCGCAGGACGCATATTTCAACGCGTTTTCCATATCGTCGCCGTTTGCAAGTCGTGCGACAAGCGCACCACAGAAAGTATCTCCCGCGGCGGTCGTGTCAACGGGGCGTACCTTAATACATTCGCCGTTCACGCAAACGTCGTTGCCTTTATAATAATAGCCTTCTCCGCCAAGAGTGATAACCACGTTTTCGACGGGCATTTTTTCTGCGGACAGGACATAGTCCTTCTCTCCCGTGAGCAACTCGCACTCACCTTTGTTGGGAGTGATGAGGTCAACGTATTTTAGGTATGGCTTGATTCGTGCGTTTGCGGGCGCAGGATTGAGCACGGTGAACATACCCTTTTCCTTTGCGCGTTTGAGAGCATAGCCCGCAACGTCTATATCGTTTTCGAGTTGAGTGAGAAAAATATCCTTTTCCTTTGCGTTCTGCAACAAATTTTCCACGTCGTCGCGTCCCGCTTTTGCGTTTGCTCCTGAGTTGAGAATTATGCGGTTGTCCCCGTTTTCCACGATGATGACCGCAACGCCCGATTCGCATCCCGCAATGGTGCGCACATTCAAAACGTCCACACCGTATTCTTTCAGATTAAAAAGCATCTGTTCTCCGAACGAGTCGTCGCCTACGGCTCCCGACATATACACTTTTCCGCCGAGTTTGCTTGCAGCCACCGCCTGATTTGCGCCCTTCCCGCCGGGATTTACAAAAAAGCCTTCTCCCACCACGGTTTCTCCCCTGACGGGCATATTGCGGGCGTTGATAACAAGGTCCATATTAAGACTGCCGAAAATATAAATATCCGCCACTATCATTCTCCTTTTCGTCCTTGCTATATGTTGCATAGCTCTTGACTTATGTATAACACACTCCGCAAGATATCTCAACAAAAATCTGCAAATTGAACATATTTAATCAAACTTGCGCACTTGCTTGCACGCTTGCGGGCGTAAATCGGACGAAACCGCTTTTGACATTTGTCTATACAAATTGCCGTATATGGCGTAAATCTTGAAGATTTTATCCGTTGATTATATAAGCGATTGATGATATAATTTTTCTATATACTGCGCAATGAGTGCAACAAGTGCCATGAGCGCGGAAAATCGGGAGCAAAATATGATAAATCTGTCCGACAAAAGCAATCTGCTTGAAAAAGAATCCTATCGCTACGAACTGCAAGATGTCGAAAAGCCCAATCTTTTTGAAGACCAGTTCGAATACGACGAAGTGCCGAAAGTGGTTTTCAATCATCGACTCGTTCCGAAGTCTATGCCCGAGCATATCTACATCACGGACACCACTTTCAGGGACGGGCAACAGGCGGTCACTCCCTACACCGTCGGGCAGATAAAAGATTTGTATTCCATGCTTGCAAGGCTCGGAGGGAAAAACGGCATAATCAGAGCGACGGAGTTTTTCGTATATAGCGACAAGGACAAACGCGCAATCGAAGAATGTCGCAATCTCGGATACGAGTTTCCCGAAATCACGACCTGGATAAGAGCCAACAAGGAAGACTTTGCGCTCGTGAAAAACATGGGCATAAAGGAAACGGGCATTCTGGTGAGTTGCTCGGACTATCACATTTTCAAAAAGATGGGACTAACCAGAAGACAGGCGATGGACAAATATCTCGGCACCGTCAAAGACGCGTTGAGCGCGGGAATAATCCCCCGCTGTCACATGGAAGACATTACGAGGGCGGACTATTACGGTTTCGTGCTTCCTTTCGTGTGGCAACTCGAAAAACTGTCCGAAGAAGCAAACGTCCCCATAAAAGTGCGCGCGTGCGACACAATGGGCTACGGCGTGCCGTATTCCGAAGCCGCGCTTCCGCGCTCCGTATCCGGACTCGTTTACGGACTTCACTACCACATTTTACCAATCCGCACCGGTGGCGGATTGGTTTTTTATTTTTTGTGTTTTTTTGTGTGAAATATCTATACTGCTAATATTTTTAAATGAAAAACACAATCTTTCATATTTTGAAATTGTGCAATCCATTTTGAGCGCACATAAAAATTTAAGCCATTATTCATCTAAATTACTCCGAGTTTTTCATTGCCTTTCGGCGTGACGGTTTAGCACAGAGAAAAACCTTTGTCAACGGCATAAAAATCTTGTAATATTGCTTCAAAACTTATCTCAAATCTAATGCGCATTTTATATGCTTTTTAGTAGTTTGCCTGTTAGACGAGCCGTAGTCTTGATACAAGTGCGCACGCGTACGCGCGCGCAAGACTACGGCACGCCTTCTCTAAAACACAAAACCGAATCCGGGCAGATCAGCACGGAGCGGAGCGAGGTTTCGCGCTAACCCGCTTGGCGAAATCCTCGCTTATCCGTCATGCCGTTGCTGGTGTCTTGCCTCGGAATCTTCGGTGGTTTTTAGCTGGAAGTTCGTAGGCGCGATTTTGTCTTTTGGCTTATTACACCAATCTGTTCGCCTTCGTTGTAACACATAAATTTGTCTTGCAACAACAACTTCTTTTCTTCAACGCCTATACCGCATAGCACATCGTTTTCGTCTATGTCCGAAATAACATAGACGGGGAGTTTTCGAGAGTAAACAATCTTCTCGTGAGTCTTGCCTATGTACTTCAAAATGTAACGAAATAGTAACCAATCTGTGACAAAACATTGATGGAACAGTAATGTGATATGTCTTTTCTTTCTCTTTTATAGGTGGTTGTGGAGTTTATCAGAAAAGCATCTTTCTTCAAGGGGGAAAATATTGCAGATAATCAAAGCAAATATACCGACGCAATATTTTCCCTATTCCCTTGACGATGCGATGCTTTCCCGATTTTTTCGAGGTGTCGAAAGAAAAAGACAACTCGACAAAGGAGTGTTCCAACTATGTTTCAACATCGTTTCAACAATGTTAATTCAGGCTTTCAACACCGTTTTACATAATTTCAAATTAGGCACAAAACGGCTCTGTCAATGTCCTACTCAACAGGAATTGAACACTCTATACTCGAATTACAACACGTCAAAAAGGAGAAAACAATATGAAAAAGTGCGTCATTTACGCCAGATATTCAAGCGAACGACAGACTGAACAATCTATCGAAGGTCAACTTCGAGTTTGCTATGAATTTGCAAAAAACAATGAGCTTATCGTCGTACACGAGTATATAGACCGTGCAATGACAGGAACGAACGATTTGAGAAAAGAATTTCAACAAATGCTTTCGGATAGTGAAAAAACAAACGAATGGGATATATGCCTTGTGTATGCCCTAGACCGTTTTGGAAGAAACTCTATTGAGCAAGCAATCAACAAATTCAAATTGCAAAAGACAGGTAAAATTGTCATTTCCGCAACCCAACGAACGTCGCGAAATATAGACGGCTCTCAAAACCTTGACGGCATTATACTTGAAAATATGTACGTTGGTATGGCAGAATACTTCTCTGCCGAACTTTCACAAAAAGTAAAACGCGGATTGAACGAAAGTCGAATCAAAGGACAATTTACAGGCGGCGTACCTATTTTCGGGTACGAGGCATACGGAACGAAAGCAGAAGGTAGAAAGGTGCGAATCAAAGAAGACGAGGCTGTAATCGTAAGACGAATTTTTGATGAATACGCAAGCGGCAGACTTATAAAAGATATACACGACGACCTAAACAATGAAGGAGTGCTTTGTCACGGAAAACCATTTACAAGAACTGCTTTCTATAATCTACTGAAAAACGAAAAATATATAGGCATCGTTCGGTTCGGCAACCAAATATTCGATAACATTTACCCACCTATCGTCAAGAAGCAAGTATTCGATATATGTAGAGCCAAAGCGCAAGCAAATAAAATCGGCAAACATACCGACGTACAATATCTTTAAAAAAACAAGGTGCATTGCGGCTATTGCGGGAGATCTGTAAGTTCGGATACCGGCACATCAAAAAACGGCACTGTTATGCGATACTATAAATGTATTGGCAGAAAGGTAGATAAAAACTGTGACAATGTTCCGATCCGAAAAGAACTACTTGAACAATTGGTAATCGATTCAACATACCAAGCATTAGCGACTCCCGACTTAATAGAAAAAATAGCAGACTTGATACTTAGCGCTCACGAAAAGCGAATGGCAGACAATTCAATAATAAACATCTTAGAAAGTCAATTGCAAGATATCTCAACATCAATTACAAATCTCATTGCCTGTATGGAAAAAGGCATTGTTAGCAGCTCGACGGCAAAACGACTTGAAGAACTTGAAAATCAGAAAATTGCATTGGAAACAAAAATCTCTTTGAAAAAGGTAAAGGAATCGACACTAATTCAAAAAAGGGATATCGTCAACTACTTGAAAAATGCAATAAAAAAGACTCCGCGATTAATGATTGAACTAATAATCAAAGACGTGATCCTTTACAAAGACCGAATAGAAATACACTTCAATTACACTGACTTAATAAGACCTGATGCAGAACCGCGTCAGGCCTTTTTATTTTTCAAATTTACCAAAGAAATTATCTTTGATTATCATTGGATGAACTGGAAACCGATTAAGAAAAATATCGAAATCAATCTACTAATAT
>ERZ1026894.1049-NODE-1049-length-17700-cov-15.371153_pt1 | contig 17700 bp, 9 predicted proteins | sample MGYA00380177_ERZ1026894 | MGnify/ENA primary metagenome ERZ1026894 (study PRJEB33269, sample SAMEA4719813) | human gut metagenome | biome: human-associated habitat; feature: organic feature; material: feces | place: Cameroon | collected 2013-10 ... | reverse complement strand
CTAAAGAAATAATAAGAAAAAACCATAAAAAATTTTCAAAAAAGCTTCTATTTTTTGCATTTTTTGCCAGTAAATTGTCTGTTCTTAAAAATTTGCCCTGTACACTGCCTCAAACTTATTTTGAGGATTATTTAATGTTCTTTAAATCAAAATCTGTAGAAAACAGTTTTCAAACTAAAGATCCTACCTGGTTAATTGTGTTAGGTTCTTTAACTCTTTTTGCAACCTGTATCTTTTGCGCCTTAGATGGCGCATCACTATCATCATCTCTGTCATTTGGACTGGTGATCTTACTGAATGTGCCTATCTATGTGGGCATGTTCAAATATGAACCTGACTTTGAAAACTCTAATGAATACTACCTTTGTGACAGTGAGTTGTATAAGCTCTCAGGTTACGAGGAAGTGCCAATCTTAGATAAAAACAGTAACTATAAGTTTACAGAAGCTACCCGTCTTATCGACAGGCATATTGAATCTCAAAAGGAAGAAAACCGTAACCGTGAGGATTATGTACCTATAAATCTGAATAAAGATGACATTGCAGCACTGACCATGGTCGCTGCTAAAAACATCTCCAATAAGCTCTTTATTGGATATGGCTACGAGTTTTTACCAAAGCATGCAAGACGATTGGCAAAACTCCAGGAGCAGGGACTAAAGCAATTGCCTCACGGTAAAGGCTCTGCTCAAATTCATAATCTGGAAAGACGCCATAAGCCTCTGTTCATGTCTTTACAGAATATTAAAGATCATGCCATTGTTTTTGGTACTACAGGCGCTGGTAAAACCAGATTCTTTGATCTTTTAATTACTCAGGCCATAGAAAGAAACGATACTGTCATCATTATCGATCCTAAAGGCGATCACGATTTAAAGCGCAGAGCTCGTAGAATCTGTGCCTGTACTCATCGTGATGGTGCTTTCCATGTTTTAGATGTTAAAGATCCAAATTTAACCACATCTGCTTTTAACCTCTTTGGCTCATCCACAAGTGCCTCTGATATTGCAGATAAACTGTCATCTCTTATGAAGCAGTCAACCTTTGATACTGACAGCTTTGCAAGCTATGGTCAGGAGGCTGTAGCCTGTGCTGTAACTGCCTTAGATTGTCTTGATTTACCTGTTGATATCTACCATATCTGCAATCATGCCAATATCGAAAGCTACTTTGACGGCATGGTAGCAGGTCTGTCTAAACTTACAGCTAAAACTCAAAACCGAGATCTTGCTGTGTACTTTGCAAGACTCTTAAAAGGCTATTCTATTGAAAAGCACCTTTACACTCATGTAAGAGATTTCTTAGTAAGCATTGGCGATGAAGCTCAATTAGATGGTATTTCTGATATAAGCGAGGATAGTCTTTTAGAGCCAGAGTTTGCTTTATCTTTAACACCAGAGCAGTTATCAGCTCTTAAAGAGAAAGTAAAAGCTCAAAATGATGAGAATAATATCGTTGAAGCTCAAATTGCAGATACAGATGCCTCATCAGGTACAAATAATAATGCTGATAATGGCAGCAACAAGACAGGTAATTTTGCTGATAACAGTAATACCATAAAAACAGAAACTGACTCTAAAGAGACTGAAGTAAAACCTAAAAGACGTGGTCGTCCCCCTAAAAAGAAGCTTGAAGATGCAACTTCAGGTACTGCTGATACAGCAAATAACTCAGGTAAAAGCAAAACTGAGACTAAAAAGACTACAGCTAAAAAGAAAAACTCAAAGCTTAAGAACGTAAAAATTCAGGTCAAGGCAGCAGCTTTTCTTACCTATTACAAGTATCTAAAACAGCACTCAAATTTGGATACTGATCCTGAATTTGAAAAGCTGATATCTATGACTGTAAAAGAACAGTCTTTCTTTGAAAGAACCACTGCAAGTATTAAGACCGTACTTAATACCTTGAACAGTTACAACCTAAAACAGATCTTGTCAAAGAGTCCAACTCAAACCGATTTTTCAGATATCTACCAGAAGAATAAGGTCTTTTACTGCGCACTGCATTCAATGTCCAATGCCTCCTTAAGCTCATATGTAGGTAAGTTACTTTTATCAGATCTAAGCTCTTTTGCAGATCATATTTATTCAATGGATGAGGATTTACATGCTCTTAATAATCATAGTACAAATGATAGGTTGCGCCATGCTGATGATGTATTTAGTAAAGTAGACAGTGCTTTAAATACCAGTTTAGATGGCAACCTAAATAGCAACATAGGTTGCAAACAAAATTACAATATCAATGAAAATTTACACAGTCATGAAGCTGATTTTACTGATGCTGCAGGTGATGATAATGTCGATCCTGATGCAAAGGCTGCCCTAGCTCTTAGTCGTGAACTTGTAAATATGGATGAAATAAACTCTTTTATTGAGGAGAAAAAGGCTGAAAAAGAACAGAAACAGCTTCGTTATAAAGCTTTAAATCCTGAATTTGACAAGGTCATGAGTATCCTGCAGGCGCCAAAATTTGACAAGGTAAAGCAAAGACGCAAGGTAAGTATCTTTATTGATGAGGCAAGTGAGGTGGTTAATGAAGCATTACTGCAGCTTTTAAACAAAGCTCGAGGTGCCGATTTTTCAATTACGATTGCAACTCAGACATTCTCTGATTTAGCTAAAAGATGTGGTTCTAAAGATGCAGCTATGCAGTTAATTGGTAACTGCAACACTATGTATGCTTTAAGAGTAAAAGATGAAGAGACAGCATCTGTCATCACCTCTTCTTTACCTAATACCACTTTCTATACCAAGAACATCTCTACAGGTACGATGTCTGATACCTATAAAGAGAATTACAAAGACTCAGCCTCTATAAGTGCTAATACCTATATCGACAGGATTTTCCCTGCATCAGCCTTAATGGAATTGCCTAACTTTGAGTATGTGGCAAAACTCTCTGATGGTCGCTTTGTCAAAGGTGTAATTCCAATTCTTACTGACAATAAGGTGCGTGATTAGTATGGTTTTAGAAGATTATGTCTTTACTGCTTTGCATTACTTTCCTGCTTTTAGGATTGATGCAAAGCTCTGCTTGCATCAATTTTCATCTGTTTTATGTTTAATTATTTAGATAACAACCAAGGATCAATACAGGACAGGATCATATGTTCGGTTTTACTTTTAAAACATTAAGACTTTATGTAATCGGTTTTATCATTTTGCTGTTTATCTTAAGTGCTGATTACTTAGGCCCCAGTACTAAGGTTATCTTTTATGAAGAATTAGATGACTTTTGCTATATCTTTTCTCATAACTGTGAAGACGCCTTAGTAAGGATAGGTAAGATTGCTGATTTATTAAGACCTGTCTTAGTAGTAGCAAAGGTTGTGGACTTAGATAAAGTTATCTTATTGCCTGTTATCAGGATCCTCTTTTTGGCAATAGGCTTTGGTAAGTATTTAGTAATGCTGATTTTAGCAGGATTTGCACTTGGCAGAATCTTAAGATTTCAAGCAATTGAGGATTTTAAGACACCAATTATCTTAAAGATTGTAGGTGGATTTTCCTACGAGTTTGTAACCTTGGTTTTACTCCTGCTCTTATTTCAGGCATTTATATCCTGTGCTTACATCTTAACCTTTTTCTTTTTGTTTCTGCCAGCGCTGTGCGGCATCAGGATAGGCTCAGCCTGCTAAAAGCTAATTGTTTCATCCAGTCTAAGGTGATTTCGCTAATGGGTAAAGAGTTTGTCAATCTGGTATCTACCATCATCACGTTTCGTCTACTCAAAGCTGTTTCTAAGACAAATCTGTTAGATAAGATGTCGTTTGGTGATTTGATTGATGATTTAGGCACTGCCTGGGGATTGACTGACTCTTTTAATAGTGAAAAGCCTCAAAGTTCAGATGATAAATGGGTTCACACTCTTGACTGTGTTATAGATGAATTAGAAAAACTTGATTTGTCCATTCCTGCTCCTAAACCTGCCCCCCCAAAAAAAGAGGTAGAAAACCTAAACCACAAGAGGACAAACCGAAAAGACCTAAAGGTCGTCCTAAGAAGATCTTATCTACACCTTAGTACGGCAATCTGTGAAAGTTTTAATAAATTTATTTTTGAGAATAGGATTTTAATTGCAGGATATGCTCTTCAATCTCTTTGATCACTCTTTTGAAGATCTCATCACTTTTACCTGTAGGATCTTCTAAATGCCAGTTATCATCAAAAGGTCTACCTATAAAAGGACAAGACACATCACAGCCCATTGAGATTGCAAGATCTGGTGTAGGGATGTTTTTAATGAGCTTGCTTTTCTGTCCCTGCTTTTCCATATCAATGCCATATAGCTCTTTTATAAGCCTTACAGCATCTTGATTGATTTTATCTTTTAAAACAGTGCCTGCTGAATAACAAGAGAATTTATCAGAAAGAAGATACCTACCTAGTGCTTCAGCTATTTGGCTTCTGCAAGAATTGTGGACACAGATAAAGGCAATTACTTTCTTATTCATGTTTGAATAATCCTAAGCTTAAAAGGTAAGAAACATCAATAACTCTCAAGAGACTTACCTTTATGTGTGTTGATCTATTTTCTTATCAATTGATGAGTAGCATTACTTTATTTTTTTACAAGCTACAGTGCAATCTTTTTTGCAAAAAGCTATACCAATAGCATAGATATCAGTAATCTTTGCAATCTTTGTAAAAGGCTCTGCATAGTTCTTCTCTTCAATCTGACTTAGAGCAATTGCTGCTAATTCATCCATTTCTTCAGCTTTAGAGGTAGCTTTAATCTCAATGATTACAGCTTTGGTATTACGCTCAGCTTTAAAGGTAATATCAGGATATCCATTACCTGCTTCATAGTTAGAATGGTATTCAGAGACAAGTTTTTCACAACTTGTAAAGATGCCATTGATAAAACCATGATAGTAGTTCTCTAAAGGAGCTTTAGTTGCTGTATCTCTGATTGAGACATATTTTTGCAGCATATCAAAGAGGATATTAGAGATATCTACTTGCTGTCCTTTTACTAAAGCATTTACAAACTTACCTGGTAACTCAAGATTTACAAAGACATCTTTAAATCTCTTTTGAATATTCTTAGTAAAGCAGTCTTTAATCTCTAAGTTAGGCAGTCTTACTACAATATCATCGGGATTATTTTCATTTGGATTTAAAGCACCAGTCTTTTCCCAATCTACAGTTAAGTAACCTGTATGAAGTAATAATGACCAGAAATCATTAGGATCATGCTCTGATAAACAGTCATAGTTCATGGATTCATTAAGCTTAAAGCTAATTGACTTGCCATCAACTAAATCCTGCATCTTTTGAGTATCACTGTCAGTTAAATATCCTAGGTATTCATATACAGCAGAACTTGAGGTTGAAGTTGCCCAATAGTTATCAGCCTTTATTTTTGACAATAGTCCCTGCTGTTTAAAATCAAAATTGTCTTTAATGAAATTTACTACATCCCATGGACAGAACATCTCTTTGTCATAGAACTTGTATCCGTCATAGTTATCTTTTACCTTTTGAGCAAAGTCATCTAACTCGTAGTCTTTTAAGAACTTATAGGTATCTTCTTTGGTAAATCCAATCATACCTGTATATTGCTTTAACTGACTTGTAACAGTATTCACATAGAGGTTATTTACACCTGTAAAGATGCTGTTTTTTGCAACCTTCAGACATCCTGTCATTATGACTTTACTTACATATTGTTCGCCAGTATCAGGATCTTGGGGAATGGTTTTAAAGAAATCAAACAAAGATGAGATTAAAGTTACCATCTCATCATGGTAGCCTTTTTCCTGCGCTTTAGCTAATGGCACATCATACTCGTCAATTAAGACATAAACCTGCTTTTTAAAATGCTTATACAGCATCCTTGCTAAAGATATGATGGCAGAGGTTACATATGATTGTGCCCTCTTATCAAAGCTTTTTAGGTAATCCTCATCACATAATTTCTCAAACTTAGCTTTTTCTTTTTCATCAAGTGATGGACTGTCTTTTAAAAAACTGTATTCGTTTGCTTTTGCTGATACAACTTCTGCTAATTTATAATAGGCATCCTCAAAATCAACTCCTTGAACACCTTTTAAGGTAAGACAGATAACTGGATGCTGTCCCATGTATTTTGCACAGAACTCTCTGTCTTCTAATATCTTGGTATCTTTAAACAACTTTTGCTGAAGTATGGTGTCTCCAGGATTTGCCGAGTTTATTTTCAAAAAATACTCAACCATGGACATAAACAGAGTCTTACCAAAACGTCTTGGTCTAGTAAATAACATTACATTTGACTTATCTTTATCAATAAGCTCTTTAAGATAAGGCGTCTTATCTACAAAGTAGCATCCGTTACCTTTTAGCTCACTATAGACATCTTTTCCGTATGGTAATGGTAAGAATTGTTTAGTAGTCATTGTCTTGTTCTCAATTCATCGGTTCTGCTTTAATTATACATGATAAAAATTTTGAGAATTTTGATTAGTGGCATTTAATGCTGATAAATCGTTATTAAAAGATTTTTTGTTGAATTTTGAAAAAATCTCATGCTCTGCAAAAGTGTTTTGTGAATATATGTCCGCTTCTGTGAAGTTAAAACGATCTTCCAAAACGAAGATAAGCGTACTCACTCATTGCATCAAGGACTTACAGATAAGTAGTTCTTAAAATTTCCTCAATCAGAACACATCTAGATAAACCTGTTTTGCTAATGACAAGTTGCAGGTAGCTAATGTGCCTAGTCCCTGAGTTTTCTTAATACCTAAGGCAAAGTCTGGGTTATAAGGGATTTTATGTAAGATCTCTTTTGCTCTTTTAAGGTTCCCCTTTTTAAACTCTTGCTCCATAAGCTCAAGCCAAAACTCAATTTCATCTAGTGACATTTCTATATCGCGCTCTTTGCGATATTGAAAGTACTCTCTCCATTCTTCTTTTGAAAAGTTGTTCTCTGGCAATTGATAGCCTTTTGGTAAATGCTTCAGATCTGACATAGAAACTCCTTGAACTGCTTGATTTCAAGTCTTTATAGTGAAGGCTTAAAGCCTTCACTTATACTTACTAGATAAAACCTGCTCTTTTATGAGTTGTTTCACGATAGGAGTAGTTATCCTCAATCCTAGTGAGATTTAGATGTAATAAAGCTTCATCGACATCGCATTGCTCTATCTTATTAGAATCCCGCCAGGCTGCTTCCTTACAAACTGAATCTAAAAAGGATTTGGTATCACAAAGAGGATGACCTGACAATTTTGATACAGACTTAATTAAGGAGAGATTATTACTTACAGGTTTATCTTTTAAATACTCCTCCATTACAGCTAAAACGCCTTTAGTATCAGCATAGCTAATCTCGATTTTGTTTGAGAATCTGCCATTACGTAAGATAGCCTCATCCATATCATCAATACGATTGGTAGCTGCAATTACTAAGACTCTGTCTTTAGCTGTATCTGAAATTGAGCGTAAGAACTGGGAAATACCTTCGTTGTTATTACAACTTCTTCTTTTAGCAAACATGGAGTCAGCTTCATCTATAAAGACAATAGAAGGAGCAGCATCTTTGGCCTTGTTAAAGATCTCAGTTATCTTTTTTGCTGATCCTACTGAATTCTGTTCATATTGAGTGGCATCAATGGTAAAGAATTTCCAGCCTAAAAACTTTGCTAAGGCATTAGCAGCATAGGTTTTACCAGTGCCAGGGGCTCCATAGAGCATGATAGGATCCAGCATTTTAAGCTTAAAGCGCTGATACTTTTCTGGATACTTAATGTAATCAATAAAGTTATCATTGATAAACTTTTCAAGTTCTGTCTGTCCAGGTAGAGAGAAAAAGGCATCTTTATCTAAGTTAAAGCCTAAGAACTTCTTTAAAAGAGCATTTAAAGTATCTTGAAGATCAAAATTAAATCTGCATTTTTTATTCTTGTCCAAAGCTAGCTCTGCTTTTACCATCTTTATGAATTTAAAGACTGAGTTTAAAGACATACCTTCCAACTGAGTTGATAGATTCTTAATGCAAGACAGGCTCAACTCATGCCTTGAAAAGCTTGAGGTAAAACAATCTACAATATCATCTGCATCAGGTCTTGAGATCTCAAAGGTATTTGGGAATAAATCTAAAAGACCTGAGTCAATCTTTTCTCTATAATTTGCTGTCATGATGACAAAGCAATTTTTCTTTTCAATACCTTCAATTGCCTGTTTTGTAGCATTAACCTCTTCTATGGTCCAATCGTTGTCATCACGTACATAGCGCACATCAGAGAAATAGGCATCAACGTTTTCCATAACCACTACTGATGTTTTTCTAGTGTCAATATTTTTGAGCTGTTCTGTAATGTTTTTAGCAAAGTCATGGATACCTGAGTTTGAGAGACTCGCAAGATTTATCTTATGCTCCTTTATATTCAGTGCTTTTAATAAAATCTCAACAGCTTTAGTTTTTCCAGAGCCATGCTCTCCGAATAACACTAAATTTGCTCTCTTATGAGCAATACTAAAACGCTTCATGGAAGAACTGCCGTTGTCATTTATTTTTTCTCCAGACTCTTTGTCTAAACAAGAGACTGAGTGTAAGCTCTTGCAGTCTTCAAAGTCTTTAAGATAGTGGTCATAAAGGTAATCTTGAAGTTTCCTATTACCTGTAATATGAAAGCTGCAATCGTTAACACTCTTTGAGTTTGTTAAAGTGGCGTGAGTTTTACCATCATCTCTTTTCAGGTAATCACAGTTATTAGGATCTATTCCATGAGAACGAATCTTCTCTTCAAGTCTAGATCTTTGCTTTTTACGCTCTTTTTCTGTCATTTTTTCTGCAAAAAGCTCATGAGCATAGCGAGAGCTTAATCTTAATGAAAAGTTGTTTTCATCTGAACCAGCTTTAAAGTAAGCAGGCACAGCTCCTAAATAATCAGGCTGAGGATTAAAAAATGACTGTGAGTATGCATTGGGGTATGAAGCACAGTTTACTGAGCCTAAAGTGAACAGGAGAGAATACTCATTAAAATACTCACCATCAAAACAGCAAGGACAATAATGATGAAGAGCTGAATGCACGGACAGATAGTTCTTATAAGGCATATAAAAGCTGTTAAAAAAGGTTCTCTTAAGGTAACTTACATCATAGTTAACAGTTTCAAGTGAAAATCTGTCATATCTCGAATTGTAAAAGACGACGATCTGGAAAATAAATGATGGTGGAACATTACCGTATTTACCACGTCTAAGATCGTAAATTACTGAAGAATCATTAAATAAAGATGTACCATCTGATAATAAGAGCTCAGACTCTTTACTGTTGCTATTATTTAAGTTCTTATCATGAGTTATGAGCTCCTTACTGTCATTCTCCTTTACAAGAGCCTTAATATAAGACTTCATAAAGGTATAGCCTGGCAGATATGGTAAAAGCTCAAGTGTATACAAGGCATCTTTTACATCATGCTCACAAAGTGCTTTTACAAGATAAGCGACATTAGCTGCATCCTCAGTTACGGGTAGCTGATAGCGCTGTAAAGACAGGTTCTTTACACTTTGCATTGCACAAAAGACATACTGATGAGTAAAGTAAAAGTAAGACAAACGTGAGTTTAAAAGCTCTGAGATTTCCTCACCTTTATAAGATCTAAAGGCATAGCAGTTACTCCTGTAAATGCCGTTGTTATCATGACTGCATACTTGAGCGCTCTCAATACAGAAGGATAGAGCGATACTTATTAAGTTAATCTCTTTAGCATAGTCATCATCAGATTGAGACGTAACTTTTGTTTTTAAATAGTTGTCGCAGTAGATATGAAGACAATCTAACAGCATTAGAACATCTTCACAGTTACCAACCTTATAGTGCTTATCAATAAACTCACAGATTACCTCCATTGATCCTGTTGCACACAGATACTTTAAAAAGGCGCTTTTATAAACGCTTTGATAAAACTGCTTATCATAGACTGTCATTAAAGGATCTAAAGAGATCACTTTGCCCTTAGGTGCCACATTACTCTTTGAAGACAGACAACTCTTAGGCAATCTGATTAAGTATGATGGTGTCTCATACTCATAATTAGAGCTCAGAGAATTTGACAAATTAGTTTCTAACAGATCTTTGTAAAGTGCATTGATTGCTGACTTATTATGATTGATTACATAGGATGGATAGAGAGACTCTTTACCTCTGTACCCATCAATTCTCATCAATGGAAGCTTATGAGCTACCATGCAGTAGACAAGCTTTTTATAGGCATTAGAGCTTGCTGCATCATATGGCAGGTAATGAGCTCTCATGAAAGCTGCAATACTCAAAAGAGCTTCATTGACAGCTTTTTCTTTACGTTGAGCAATTTTGAGTTCAGCTTTTTCTTTTCTTGCTGTTTCTATATTCTCATTTTCAAAGATCTCACTTTCATAACCATCATGGTTATGAGCTAAAACATCATCAAAGGTATTATCTTTTAAGATATCTACAGTGTGCTCAATTAATTTATAGAAGCTCTTTAAGGTTGCAATCAAATTCTCATACTGAGCTGACAGTAATTTTTTGCCATGATTTTTATCTAAAAGTCCCTTTTCATCTTTATTGTAATCACTGTTCTTTACTAAGCTGTCATTTGTGATCTTCCCAAAATCTGGAGCATTGAAGATAAAATCAAAACCTGAAAGTTCATTTATAAAACTTTCAAATTCAGGATCACCTGTTCCATGAACACTTAAGAAGAGATCAAGGCAGTCTTTAAATACAGGTGACAAAAGCACCATTTTTTTTAAGATAAAGGCTCTAAAAACAGGGATGTCATACAAAGCATCGTTTAAGTGCCTGCATCCAGACTCAGGTGGATTTTGGCTGTTTATTACATTCACTAAAGGCACTTCAGTACTGTCGTTTGTTTTTGTAAAAGTTGCATCATCAGCATTTACAGCTGTTGACTCAATACAGCTATTGTCGGGATTTAATGAAGTACTTTCTCTTATATAGTCTTTTGCTAAACTGATACCAAAGGTACGGTCATAGCTCTTGCGTACTGAGGAGTAACGTGCCTTCAGGCTTTGATCTTTTAGATAGTTATAAAGGCGATTTGCTTTTAAAGAGGCATCATTACCCTGTAAAAGATAAGTAAGTAAAAGGCAGTCACGAACTAATCTTAAGACATAGAGAGTAGGACGGGGAATTTCTTTTCTGTGTGATAAAAGGTTATTTAAAAGCAGGATCTTTTTTGAGCTTATAAGATCAGATAACTCACTCTCACTTTTGCCATCTTCAATTGCGCTCTTTATCTCATTTACAAAGAGAATGATGTCATGCAACGCATCAGTCTTAAAGAGGTATTTTTCAAGATAAATGTAGGAGTCTTCAACAAACTTATCCAAATATGATTTATTAGATGAGCTCTTAGCTAAAGCTATTTCATTTCTTGCATAAGAACCAAAATGATCTTCAAATTTTCCATGAAGACTGTTCTCTTCAATCACATCATGAGTAAATAAGCGATTTGAAAAGATATACAAAAACTGCAGATAAGCTTTAAGACTATCTTCAGACAAACCATAGTCATCAACTGAAAGCTTACATGGGTCATATTTAACATCAGTGTCCTGATTTTGCTTGTCTGTTTTTAAGATAGAGTCTTTTTCTGGAATTAGAGCACTTCCATTATCATCATTTACGCTATTTTCTGTATTATTACTGTCTTTAACACAATGGTTATAAAACAGAGTATCAAGATCAATTAAAGGAGTCTCCTGTAAAAGATGAGAGACTAAGATCACTGCTAAGGCACTATCATCAGCACTGTCAGCATTATTTTTTGCAAAGTAATAACGAGCAGATAATGGTGTAAAGTCTCCATTATCTAACATAAAATGAGCAAAGTTACAGATTAGCTCTATCTTTAAAGTACCTTTACCTTTGCAGCAATCTAATACCTTAAAACAAAAGCTTTCATCAAAAGAAGAAGGACGAAAGTCATCATTTGAAAACATTTCGTAGCATTCAAAGGCTTCATTATCGCAATTTATCTCAGTGCATTTTTGTCTGTAAAGCAACTTTGTAAAGTAGTTATAAGCAAAACTGTCATAAGATGCAGCTCTATTATCTTTAATAAGTTTTGATGTCACCTCTTCTATCAACTCAGATTTAAACTGCAAAGAGCCTGATTTTTTACATCTTAAAGCATTATTTACAAGTGTATAAGGATTAAGGGTGAAACCTAACTTATCCTTAAGTCTTGCCTTAAAGTTTTGGTTTAATGATCTGATTTTGTTTGAACTGTTTACTTTGGTATTTTTATTCTCAAGAGATAACATAGCTCTCTCCTTAAAAGTGTTTTTATAAATAAATTAGGTGTAGCCTATACCTATTTATTGCTGATTAAAAAAATTTAGTTTTGCCATTCTGTCTGTTTTGACTCAAGCGCTTGAAAATAGTCTGCAACCTCAGTGTATAGATCTTGGAACTTCACTTTTGTAAACTCCACAGGAGCATAGTGATTAGGTTTATAGTCAACACAGCAGTTATAACGGGTAATCCCATCATCCTCATCTACACTCTGTGTGTGAGTGTGACCGTGAATGATTACAGTACAGCAATCTGTTTTTTCACCAATAAAGCCACATGTTGCCTTTACAAACTTGCAGTACTCTTCATCCATGAGTCTTCCATGGTAATCAGGTTTTCCTGTTACTGGAAAGTGACATAAAAAGTAATTCCCAAAGATTAAATATCTGTTAACAAATAAGAAGCCACACTTTCTGTAAAAAGAGTCTTTATACCAGTCATGATTGCCTTTAATTAAAACCTTACGACCAGGAAGCTTTGTAAAGATCTCAGTCATCTTTTGACCTTTGTGATTCTTTTTAAAAGTTAAATCTCCTAAAAAGATAACCATGTCATTCTCATTTACTGTATTTCTGTACTGCTCTAATAGAAAATCGTCACACTCTTCAATCCCCTTATCTGTAAAGTCAAAAGGACGGTTACAATATTGGATGATGGCTTTATGACCTAAATGAAGATCACTTGTGATAAATAAACGTGGCTCTGTTACTTTGTCAGCTGTTACTCTCATATGATGATCTCCTTTAGGATTAACAAATTTCAAATATCATCCTTTGATAATATTTCAGTATATACAATACCTAATTATTATCAAGCAAATTTTTAGGTATTTTTTATATCTAAATCACTTAAGGTTATGTTTTTCGTTTTACAATTCTGTACACTATCTTTAATACAGATTGGTGAGATATTCAGTAAATAAGAGACAAAAGCATGAAAGAGCTAACAGATAAAGTAAACATGGATAACTTAAGTTTGATTATTAAGACATTAAGATCTAAAGCTACCTCTTCAACTTTCTTTAATAAGTCAAACACAAGACTGTTACTAAAGCTTGCTGTTGCCTTTTATCAGTTTAAAGATAAAAGTTTAGAAGAACTTATTTTTACTGATGCTAAATATGATGAAAGCGGATGTCATGACTCTTTTTTGGACGATTTAATCAAATGTATTAACTCAGATGAGATTAAAAACAGCAATAATCAGTATGTAAAAAACTTTTTAGAGAGGATTGGTGCTAAAAAAACTGATTTAAATGAAACTTACTTAAAAGAGGCTGATGACAAAGATAACAATAAAAAACTAAATATTGACAGCTCTTATAACTTAACACTAAACACTGATGCTTTAAATAAGTTAGGTATCAGTATTTATGACTCATACCCATACACTGAACTTAAAGCCAATCTGTGCAGTTTCATCAATAAGTTAAACATAGAACATCTAAAAGATTCAGTACAGGATACGCCTTCAGCTAATGGTAAAGCTGACAGTAATAACGCTTTAAGCCCTGCCAAAAGAAACAAAGGTACAGTTTTAGATACTGATACTGTAATTTTTGATAATTTCTTTAATGCAGCAGATGAACTCTTCTCAAATACTTTTTTCCATGAACAGAGACTTGTAAAAGTACTTTGTGATTATCTTACTAAGACCTCCTGTAAAGATAATGATAAAGTGCTCTTTTTATCTAATGTACTGCCTTATGCTGAATACTCACTTTTAAATGATCATAACTGCAGCATTGACAGTTTTGTCAATGTTGACAGTAAGATGAGTATTGATGCTAAAGTTAACTTTGAAGCTTTAAAGAGATTTGATGAAAACTTAAAAAAAACTAGCTCTCATGCTCAAGGCTTAAAATCAGACTCTTTAAACCTAAATGAAAAGACTGTCTTCCTACGTGATTATGAAGCTAATTTAGTCCCTGAAGAATGCAAAAAACAGGTCGATGCTGCAGGTAATGCAGATATTGATGACACTTCATATTTACACACTCCATCGCTGGAACTTAACTTTGTAAGAGCACTGCTCTTACAAATTAACAGTCCATTAAAACCTTATGTTTCAAGACAGGAGTTAATTGACAATCCTCATAGTGCAGCTTTTGTCTGTCAGCCACTCTTTAAAGGTGACATACAGAATCTGTGCAAGTACTATTACTCTTTATATAACCTTTTAAAGAGAACAGTACAAAAGCGTTTTGTGCTCTTTATACCTCATGTAATTACTTACACTAATGCTAATGAAGGCATTCTGTTTAGAAAGACCTTATTAGAAGATAATTACTTAAATGCTGTCTTAAGATTACCAAGATTCTTTTGTGCTGATAAAGATCTTTTAATTGATGTTTTAGTCTTTGATAAAGAGAATGTAAGCAATTCAGTTGCAAAAGGCTACAGTGAGGTCTTAAACACAGCCTCATCAGACAGCAAAAAAGCTTACAGTAAAATTACTGATTTAAAGATAACTGATAAGAAACTGCTTTTGTGCAACCTATCTACAGCAAACTGCCTTGATGAGAAACTCTCATCAAGAGCTCACAGTGTCTTAGCTTTAAAGACTGTAAATGAGGTATCTCATGCCCTATCCTGTTCAGGAGCAGACACTTTTCAAAAGAATTCAGAGCACTGTAAGTTTGTCTCAATTAGCTCAATAAAATCAAATGCTGATAAACTCTGTAAATTAGATCCTACAGCTTATGTATCTCCAACTGATGTCTTAGACAGTGTTGCCTACATAAAAAAAGGTACTGTAGAGTTAGATAAGATAGCTACTATCTATAAGGCTTTAACCTGTAAGACACCTGCGGATACAGATTTTAAAGAGAAACTGTGTGAGTTAAATTTAAATGATGTGCCCGAAAGTGGCATCATTACCTCAGTACCTAAAGAGGTTGAGGTTGAACTTGGCTTAAAACAGGCTAAACGAAACCTTTTAATTGATGGTGATGTTGTGATCTCTGTAAAAGGTGCTGTAGGTAAAGTAGGTTTCTATAAAGAAGGACAAAAGAAAGTCATGGCAGGTCAGTGCTTTGCCATCATCAGATCAAAAGATCCTGATCTTTATTCTCAGGAACTTATCTTTGCCTTATTAAGAAATGACGATATGCAGGACTATATTAAAACTAAGATCACAGGAGATAAGTTAAAGGTTTTGCAGTTATCAGAGTTAAAGGCTATTCCACTACCTGCGGCTACTGAGAGTATGAAAGCAAAAGCCTGCAGGATAACTCAGGATCTCTATGACTCACAAATTAAATTGATAGAAATAAAAGAGAGCATTAAAGCATTAGGACAAGTAAGACTTGATTAGTAAGTCTTCTTTTTAAAAGACTCTCTTTAAAGGGCTGTTACAATCTTACTTACATGAGTAGCAAAATCTTAAAATTAAAAATCATGGCACTATAAGAGCTTTAACAGAACGACTGTGGCGCCTAAGAGAAAGAGAGAAACTACTTAAGCTTTTTACAGGTTATAAAACAGTTTTTACCTGCAAAGGCAATTCCGTAAGCATAGATACTTTGAACCATTTTGTTAGCTTTAAAAGGATCTGCGTAATGCTTTTCTTCGATTTGCTCGACAGCCTCTTGGCTAAGATCAATTAAATCTGAAACAACAGTTGTTGTTTTTATTTCAATTATTGCTGCCTTTTCTGAAAATGTATCTGTAAAGGCAATATCTGCATAACCATCGCCAGCTTCAAAATTTGAATGATATTCAGAGAAGAAATTTTCAGAGCAGTTAGTGAAAAGACCATTTAGATAACCATGATAGTAGTTCTCATGAGGTGCTTTTGTGGCATTATCTCTTAACGAGATAAAGCTCATTAAGATAGTGCGAAGCTTTAATTGAGCAAAAGTATTATCACCATTTAAAAGAGCGTTAGCTATTTCATCTGCAACAGTGTTAGGTACAATCTCTGTATTAAATCTGTTTTGAATGTTATGTTCAAAACATTCAAGTATTTCTAAATTCGGAATTCTTGCAAAAACTTCTTTATTGGTTTTATTGTCTTTAGACAACTCTTCCTTTTTAGTCTTATCCCAATCAAGAGTTAAATAACCAGTGTGTAGTAATAAAGACCAGAAATCATCTGAATTGTGCTCTGACAGTGTGTCATAGTTCATAGATTCATTTAGAATGAAGTTAACTGACTTACCATCAACCAAGTTCTGCATCTTTTGGTTGTCATTATCAGTTAAATAACCAAGGTAACCTGATAAGGATTTATCAGAGGTAGTGCCTTCCCAATAGTTTTCTAATCTGTTTAACTTTAAGGTTCCCTTAAGGTTCTTTTTGTAATAATCACTAATGAAACTTACTATATCCCATGGGCAGAACATCTCTTTGTCATAGAACTTGTATCCGTCATAGTGCTCTTTAACCTTTTGAGCAAAGTTGTCCATTTTATAGTCTTTTAAGAACTTATAGGTTTCTTCTTTGGTAAAACCTATGATTCCTGTATAGTCTTCGTTTTCAGAAAGGACTGTATTTACCTTAAGGTTATTAACACCTGTAAAAAGACTGTTCTTAGCTACCTTTAAACATCCTGTGATAATGATCTTGGTGAGTGTCTTTTGATCTTTTAAAATACCAAGAAAACTTTTCATCAAATCTACCATGTTGTAATGAAAGTCAGCCTTAAAGTCTTTCTCATCACGATACAGTTTTGTATTCTGTATGTCATGATATGAAGCATTAGCTAGAGGTACATCATACTCATCAATAAGGAGTACTGGGTACTTTCCATATTCTTTATAAAGAGCTGTAGCTATGATACTTAATGAACCTGTTAGATAATCTGAATTCTCAAATTCCCTTAAAAACTCTACCTTAAGAATTTTGCTTAATTTGTCTTTATCTTCTTCATCTAGTTTTGGGCTGTTTAAAAGATATCTATAGTTTTCAGCAAGTTTGCTTACTTCCGCTGCAAAATTTTTATAAGCAATATCAAAGGTAACACCATCAACATTTTTTAGAGAAATGCTGATAACAGGATACTGTCCCATGAACTTAGAACAGAACTCTTTGTCCTCAAGTATCCTGGTGCCTTGAAAGTACTTTTGCTGCACAGAGGTATCAAAAGGCTTTTCAGAATTTATCTTTAAGAAAGACTCAAACATGGTCATGAGCAAAGTCTTACCAAAACGTCTTGGTCTTGTAAACAACAGAACTTTTGTAGAACTTGTAAAAACAGTCTTTAAGTACTCTGTCTTATCTACATAGTAGCAATTCTCATCTTTCAGTTCTTCAAAACTGGTAGGACTTTCTGGTAAGGCTAAGAATTGTTTGTCGCTCATGAGTGTGTTCCTGTCTTACTTATTATTTATCAATTATACACAATAAAATTTTGAGTAATTGTAGTTACTGGCTTTTATTGTGAGTACTGTTATGAACGAGACCATGT
>ERZ1026894.1046-NODE-1046-length-17744-cov-4.750127_pt1 | contig 17744 bp, 12 predicted proteins | sample MGYA00380177_ERZ1026894 | MGnify/ENA primary metagenome ERZ1026894 (study PRJEB33269, sample SAMEA4719813) | human gut metagenome | biome: human-associated habitat; feature: organic feature; material: feces | place: Cameroon | collected 2013-10 ... | reverse complement strand
CAAGGCAATCTGGGAGTACATCAATCAGTTTGCAGAATTTAATAACTATATTAATTCGCCGATTGCGGTATATAAGGATGAGTTGTATAATCTTCCATTTAACATGAACACATTCAGCAAGATGTGGAATATTGTGACACCTGCTGAGGCTAAGAAGATTATAGCAGACCAGATTGATGAGCTTGGGATAACAGAACCTAAGAATCTTGAGGAGCAGGCGTTATCGCTTGTAGGTAAAGATGTATATGAGAAGCTTATCAAGGGATATACAGAAAAGCAGTGGGGGCGTGATTGCAAGGAACTGCCATCATTTATAATTAAGAGACTTCCATTACGATTTACATATGACAATAATTATTTCAATGACAGATTTCAGGGCATACCAATTGGAGGTTATACTCGTATAATAGAACAGATGCTTTCTAAGGCAGATGTGAGACTGGACACAGATTATCTTGCCAACAGGCAGGAGCTTGATGGATTGGCAGATAAAGTAATATATACAGGTGCGATAGATGCATTTTATGATTATAAGCTTGGCGTGCTTGAATATCGTTCTGTGAGATTTGAGACAGAAGAACTTGATATGGAGAATTATCAGGGAAATGCGGTTGTTAATTATACTGACAAGGAAGTTCCTTATACAAGAATAATTGAGCATAAGCATTTTGAATATGGCAAGCAGCCGACGACTATTATATCAAGAGAGTACTCAAGTGAATGGAAAAAGGGCGACGAGCCATACTATCCGGTTAATGATAAGAAGAATGGTGAGCTGTATCTTATGTACGAGGATTTAGCCAGAAAAGAAAGCAAAGTTATATTTGGAGGCAGACTTGGGGCTTACAAATATTATGACATGGATAAGGTTATTGCAGCTGCATTGGCAATGGCTGAAGAAGAACTGAATTAGTGTCTTGCTTGTTGAAGCAATAAAGAAAGAGGGCTGTTATGTCAAAGAAGAATGAACTTGATACATATATCAGGAAAGCTAAGAAGGGCGACAAGGATGCTTATAGAAAGATTATAGAGCTTTTATATGATGAGATATATAATCTGACAGCATTTATATATGATGATGATGAAACTAAGGAGAAGCTTACAAAGCATCTTTTTATCAAGGCATATAAGAATATGCCTGAATATGATTCTGAAGAATGTGATATCCATCTGTGGATGGCAAGAGAGGCAACTAAGGAGTTATATAAGGTTGTATGTGACAGAGAGGATGAGATATTCTCTAATGAGATAGAGCAGAAGGAATATAACTATGATTCAATAGAAGATGATGACGATTTAGGAGAGGCGAGCGCCGAATTTAATGAGGCATTTCTTACTGATACTGGCTTTGATAATGAAGAGGAATGTTTTGCATCACTTACAATCGGAGAAAAGATAATATATCTTCTATATTGCTATGAGGGATATTCTGTAGATGAGATTGAGTCAATCATGGATATTGATTCAAGCTTTATAACAAGTGAGATTGCATCTATGAGAGATGGAATCCTTGCTGCATATGCACCTATCAAAGCTGAGAATGCAGATGAGAATGAAGATGCTCTTGCAGATGAAAGCGATGCTGTGGCAGCAGCTCCAGTATCATCAGAAGATGATGACTATGAGGATGAAGATGATATTGATATATTAGATGATGAGAAGCCAGTCAGGAAGGCTGCAAGACCATCATCTGCAGATAAGAAGAAATATGCAATCGGCGGGTTAAGATTAACAGAGAAAGAGCTTAAAGGTGTTATAGTCGGCGTATTTGCCGCAGTAGTTCTTATTGTTGTAATTGTGGTAGTTATGGTCGTTTCTGGTCATAATAAGGATAATGGCAATTCACAGACAACCAAGGCATCAGTTACAGCCACAAAGACAACTCCTGCAGCTTCTACTAAGGCTTCAACAGAGGCAGCAACAACAGAGGAGGAGACTACAACAACAGCCGCTCCAAGAAGACCACAGAGTGGTACGCAGCCTGATGTGAATATAAGCACAACAGCTGCTCCTACTGAGGCTCCAACACAGCCAACAACAGAGGCGCAGACTACTAAACCAACGCAGAAGCCGACAGAGGCAACTACGGCAGCTAAAGAGACAACAACAGCACCTGCAAATGTATTAAAACCAGAACAAGGTGGAAATTCTGGTACAGGAAACAATGCGGCAGGCGGAGCTGGTTCTGGTACAGGAAACAATGCAGCAGGCGGAGCTGGTTCTGGTACAGGAAACAATGCAGCAGGCGGAGCTGGTTCAAATGCAGGAAATAATGCAGCAGGTGGAGCTGGTTCAAATGCAGGAAATAATGCAGCAGGTGGAGCTGGTTCAAATACAGGAAATAATGCAGCAGGTGGAGCTGGTTCTAATACAGGAAATAATGCAAATGTTAACTCAAATTAATCTATATTAAGGGAACAAGTTACGGTTATCCACATGGAGGATTTTATCTCATGAGATGTATTATATTAGCCGGAGGTAGTGGAGACAGCTTATGGCCGCTTTCCAGAAAAAATTACCCAAAGCAGTTTATGAACATTAAAGAGGGACGTTCCATGTTGCAGGAGACAATTGTCCGCAACATGCCATTTTGTGACGAATTTATTATCGTTACCAAGGAAAGCTATAAAAATATTGTCAATGGTCAGATGAAGGTATTTCAGAGCCTGAAATACAGACTTATTCTGGAAAACACACCAAAGGGAACAGCGGCAGCCATCATGCTTGCTAATCTGTTCTGCAACCAGTCTGAATTAGTATTTGTAGTAACAGCTGACCATATAATTGAAGGCACTGGATACAAGGATGCAATTCTTAGATGTAAGGAACTTGCCAAGGAAGGCAATATCGTTGCACTTGGAATTGAGCCGTCAGAAAACATTAAAGAATCGTATGATTGTATAATCAGTGAACATGAGGATGTTGTAGGATTCGCAAAGAAGAAGTCATTAGAGATTCTGCCAGAGATAGTAGATGGCGCAGAGGGACTTCTCAACAGTGGAATGTATGTATACAGAGTTGGCGATCTTATCAACAAGACAAAAAAAATCAACCAGAAGTTATTTAATTCATGCAAGGCTGCCAAGAGAAAAGTTCCAGCTATGAGAAGAGCAATACGTTTCTCTGAAGCTGTCATGAAAGATATTCCTACTGGAAGTATCGAGGAGATTATATATCAGCAGATAGATAAGTTAAAGGTTGTCAAAGGCACTTTCCAGTGGAAAGATATTGGTACAGTTGATGATGTTGATGAGCTTAATACAATCAACCATTCTGAGCTTGTTATCAAGAATAACTGCAATGATACAACAGTTATCAATAACGCAGAGAGACACCTTGTTATTACTAATGATTTATCTAATATAGTAGTGGTTAATACAGAGGATGCTGTCTATGTTTCGTCTAAGAACCATGTAGAAGATATCAAAGAGATAATGAAACAGAATGTTGACAGGTATGAGGAGTATTTTGATTTCAACAGACTTTCATACAGAGAATGGGGTATACATGAGCTCCTGACATATTCAGAAAAATATTCTGTTAAAAAGATAACAGTATTTCCTGGCATGAGCATGAATCTGCACCAGCATGAGCTTAGAAGTGAGCATTGGTCCGTGGTAGAAGGAACAGCTACTATAACAATTAATACAGAGACAAGGGATTACCACAAATTTGAAAGTGTATTTCTGCCAGTAGGCACTAAGCATAAGATTGCTAATAAGACAGACCAGAATGTTGTCATTATAGAGGTATCAATTGGTGAAAATATATCAGAGAGTGATACAGTTAAGATTTACAATGATGATGATTCAGAATTTAATTATGTAATAGATAAGACTGCCAATCCAATTGTCAAGCTCGACCCGGCATTCAAGGATAATCTGTGGGGTGGAACTAAGCTTAGAACTGTGTTTGGCAAGAAATGTGATTATGACATTATTGCGGAGAGCTGGGAATTATCAGCACATCCAGATGGTCCAAGCCGTATAGCGAATGGACGATACAGAGGAATGCTGTTTAATGATTATCTTTCTATAATAGGCAAAGAAGGATTAGGCTGGAAATGCCAGGCTCAGGACAGATTTCCTATTCTTATAAAGTTTATTGATGCAAAACAGGCACTCTCTATCCAGATTCATCCAGGTGATGAGTATGCATTGGAGAATGAGAACGAGTATGGTAAGAATGAGATGTGGTATGTTGTGGATGCAGACCCAGGTTCTTATCTGTACTGTGGATTATCAAAGTCTGTTACTAAGGAAGAGATAGAGAGAAGAATTGCAGATAACACAATAACAGATGTTCTTAACAAGATTGAAGTTAAGAAGGGCGATGTTGTCATGGTTAAGGCTGGAACAATCCACGCAATCGGAGCCGGTATCATTATCTGCGAGATTCAGCAGAATTCTAACTGCACATACAGAATGTATGATTATGACAGAAGAGATAAATACGGCAATCCAAGAGAGCTTCATGTGGCAAAGGCATTAGATGTTGTGGATACTAATGCTTATGAGAAGGATAAGACATGTGAGGTAGTATTAGAGACTAATGAGCATTATGAACTTGAAAGATTGGTACAGTGCAAATATTTTGAATGTCTCAAGTATGAAATCAAGGACGAAGCCAGAATAAAGATGGATGAATCCTCATTTATATCAATAGTTGTGATTGATGGTGAGGGAACAATCCAGACAGATGATTACACAGAGGCTGTGTCATTCAAGGCAGGAGAGAGCTTCTTTGTAAGTGCTGCAAAGAGAAATGTTACAATTAATGGTAAGGCAACTTGCATAGTTACACATGTCTGATGTGACATTGGAGGCTTAGATTGAAGAACAACAAAACAGGAAAACGTAACATGTGTGCACAGGTGATATTATATGTCATCTGTGCAGCATTAGTCATATTTTACTGCCTTGATTTATGGTGGGGTATTAAGCTAGATGTGGGAATAGAATACAAGATGTATTATATTACGCATGAACTTACAGACTGGCCTGGATTTGGCAATCTTAAATATACATACGGAACAAAAGAGATATGTATAGAGCGTAATGAGAATACAATAGCTAATACAGGTGATGTTATATGTGCAAGAAAAGGCCAGGGCTTTGAAAAGGCAGATATGACAGGAGCTAAGTCAAAGGGTAAGGATTCTTATGTATATTACCTGACTGAAAGTGAAGCACAGAATGCCGCGCTGCGCATTGATATTACAGATTTTAATGGTGATCTGGTCAATGTATATGTTGGGGATAGCTGCATAGGAAGTGTGACGGCAGCCGGAAGCTACACTTTTGATGCCGGTATGATTAAAAGTGGAGAACTTGTAAAGATACATTTTGAGAATAATAACAGTGTTTACACGTTATATAGTATAGAATTAGATGCATGAGGTGTATATGAATAAAAGTAATAGTAATTCAGGACGTAAGCTGTCAGCACGGATTATGCCATATGTGATTCCAGGGCTGGTTACATTGGTTGCAATGCTTGTAATCATGGTCAGTAAGGGAATATGGCCATTTGGAAGTAACAGAATTGATTATTTTGATAATATGCAGCAGGTTGCACCATTGTATGCACATCTGTGGGACTGGATGCATGGTAAGGCATCTTTATGGTTTGACTGGTATACAGCACTTGGAACTAATGTGTCTATGAGTATATCAGCATTTTCGATGTTAAGTCCATTTAATCTTATATTGTATCTTATACCAAGAGATCTGATTCTTGAGAGCATATCAATACTTACAATAGTGAAGATGATGGTTATGGCTGTAACAATGTATGCAGTTATCAATTATAAGAATAAGAATCTCAGCTACTGGTTAAAGCTTATATTCTCTCTTATGTATGCATTTGGAAGTTATACACTTTTATATGGCTCATGTTTTACGCCTTGGATGGATATCGTGGCATTATTCCCTCTTCTTATGCTTGGCTTTTACAGAATGATTGACCTTGGCAAGAGGGGCTTATATATATTTATGCTCGCACTTGTATTTATTATTAATTATTATCTTAGTGCGATGTCAGTTGTATATATTCTTATTGTAAGCGGTGCATATATACTTATTGGCTGTGAGAAAAAGACATGGAAAAATCATGCATGGAATCTTGGAATTTCAACAGGCGCAGGTATTGGACTTTCTGCGTTCGTGTTAGTACCTGTCATGCTGCAGCTTAGCAGTTCGCAGAGGGGAGGCGCTGGCGGTAATATACTTGGACAGTATATGGGATGGCTTAAGAGTGCAGTTGTTACAGATGGTCCAATGGCGGCATTCCAGAGATGGATGATGGTGTATGGTCTTGCGTTTGCAGCTGCTGTTATATTTATTGGATTAAAGACATACTGGAGCGATAAAAAGAGAAGAAATCTTAATCTTATACTCATTCTTGCAGCGGTGCTTCCAATGGCAGTTGAGGGAATTAACCTTATGTGGCATTTCGGCTCATATAATGGTTATACATTAAGAAATGGTTTCTTAATCACATTTACACTTATAATAGTTGCAGCAGAGTATGCACAGAAGCTTTTTACAGATGTCTATGCGGATTTCAAGCCATATAAGAAGAATATAATAATGGCTGTTGTAGCAGCGTTGTTATTCATAGTAGTTTATAACGTGCTTCCAATCAATAATGTATTAATTGCAGGAGTGTTTTATCTTGCAGTGTTTATACTTATGATAAGATGGCATATGAAGGGGATTAAGGCATCCTCACGGACAAATGCAGCAGGAATTCTTATACTTGTTGCAGTTGAGCTTTTTGTATCAGCTTATGCACTTGTTGGTCCACCTAAGTTCTATGAGTATGAGGATTACCAGTATGGCGATTATGTCCAGATTGATAATCAGGTCAAGAGTGGACTTGATATAGAGGAATCGGTTACAGACAGGATTATTAACCCGGATTTAAGCCTTAATGCAAACTATCCACTTATATTAAGAAGAAGTGCCCTTTCAAGCTTCACAGCGGCATTACAGAGTGATACTCAAAGCTTTGCAAAGAGAATGGGTTATTCTAAATATTTCCTCTGGCTGCTTGATTCGGGTGGAACAATATTTACTAACACATTGTTCCATATTACTTCGGCTGTCAATGTCAATGAGCTTGATTCTAAATTCTATACGCCTGTGAGAAGTGATGGAGACTATACTTTATATAGTGCTGATTATGTGCTTCCATTTGCTTATTCGGTGAGTGCGGCTGTTACTAAGGCAGATGTGTCTGGTAACTGGGTTAAGACTAACAATGCTTTGTATAAGGCTCTTACAGGAGATAAAGAAGACCTTGTAACGGGATTTGCGGGTCATAGTAACAATACAGCTACAACAAGAACATATAACATAGACGTAACAGGCAATAAAGCTCTCTATATGAATATTGTTGATATTAATAACAGGGAGTCAGATGCTAACAGCTCATGGCTTATAAGTTCTATGCACATATATGTCAATGACAAGGCAGTCACTATACCAACACTTGGAGATGTTAATAATACTGCATATTTCACAGATTACAATAATAATCTTGTATATCTTGGATGCTTTAATGATGAGTCAGTAAGCATAAGGGTTGAATATGATGACGCATGGTACAATAAGGTAAGTGAAGTCACATTGGCAGGACTTGATATGGATAAGTTTGAAAGCTTTGTTGAGTCTAAGAAAGATGCCAGGTGTGAGACATCTTACACTAATAATTCAATTACAATGACAGTTGACAGCAAGGCTGATGAGAATATGGTTCTTATTCCTATAGTCTACAGTGATAACTGGAAGATTGAAGTTAATGGCAGAGAGGTCAGCTCAAAAGAAAGAACTGGCGTTGCAGGATTATTTACAGCTGTAAAGGCTACATCAGGACAGGAAAATACAATTGTCATGACATTTGAACCTAAGGGAAGAAAAGAGGGACTTCTCATATCTGTTGCAGTGCTTATACTTATCGCTGTATTTGGCGCATTTAAGCATTTCAAGGGATACACAGTTCCAGCGGCTTTACGTTACATTGCAGTATTCATATACCTTGAGGTTATCAATGCTGTTGCAGTATTCATGTTTATGCTTCCGGTTATTGCGGCTATACCAGCTGTGATTTACCAGATAGTCATGAAGATATTAGGTTAGGTAGGATTATGAAAACAAAATCTGTAAAATACCACTCATATGAAAAGTCACAGATACTTGTGCAGCTTCTGGCAATCCTTCTTATAACAAGGCTGTTCATGCTTATTATGGTGCCGGTATATAATGGCATTATGGGGACTGACAGGACATTTTCATTTCTCATGAATGAATGGGATGCCAAGAGGTATCAGTTCATGGTGGACAATGGATATACATTCCCATGGGATTATGATCCACAGGCTAACTGGGCATTTTTCCCTATGTATGTTATTGTGTGTGCAGCAGTCAAGGCTGTAACATTCTGGAAAGCGGACACATATTATGTTGGAATGTTAGTATCTAACGTGTGTATATATGTGGCTGCATTTATAACAGTCAGATATATAAGAAATATAACATCAGATGGCTCATATGGTGCTGCTCTTAAAAGTCTCTCAGAGAAGAAGATATTAGGCGGAATATGCAGCAAAGATGTGCTTCTTGTAGGATTCCTGATGTTTGCAGCTCCATATACTTTCTATTGCAGCTCAATGTATACAGAGGCAATGTTTATAATGTTCATATCATTGTTTTTCTACTTCTGCAACAGAAAGAAATTTCTGACAGCGGGAATTATGGCGGCATTTGCGAGTGGAACAAGGATTGTCGGATGTACACTTGTATTTCCACTTATAATTGAGATGTATAGATATTACCAGCCGGGCAGAGTCAGCTTTGCTGGCGTGAAGGAATTCATTGTAAAGGTTATCAAAAAACCGGTAGACCTGCTCTCAATTCTTGTGTGTCCTCTTGGAACGTTCACATATATGGCATTTTTACGAGCCTTCTGTGGGGATGTGTGGGCATTCTTAAATGTACAGATTGCATGGCGCGAGGATGAGTATTTCCCAGTGCTTGGAGTTATGTGGAAGGCATGTACAGGTCAGATAGAGCCTAGATACACTTATATGGGATGGTTCTGTGTCGGTGTGTTTGTTATGTATGGATATATGCTGGCAAAGAAGCATTATTCAATGGCGGTATTTGGAATAATTTCACTGCTTGTACCACTTGCTTCACACGTTATGAGTACATGCAGATTTACAATAGGCTCATATGTTATATTCATCGGTTTCTATGACTTGCTTGGAAGAATGAGAGGAAGCCTGGTAAAGGATATATTAAGATGGATAATAATAGCAGTATTTATCGCATTAGAGACATTATTGTTGTTCATGTGGTATAATTCAGACTGCTGGCTTATGTAAATAATGCAAAAAGGGCTTGTTAAAATGTTGATAAAGTATTATAATTTTAAAGGCTTACTGAAGTGATAGAATATTAATATTACATATACGATTAAAGGAGAAACGACATGTTATCAGTGGTTGTACCTACATTTAACGAAGGAAAGAATATACGTAATCTTGTTACCCAGATTGATGATGCACTCAAGGGAATTGACTATGAGATTCTCTTTGTGGATGACAGTAAGGATAATACGCCAGAGATTATTATGGAAGTTGCTAAAGATTTTCCAGGCGTAAGAATGGAGCATAGAACTAATGAGAGTGGTCTTGCCACAGCAGTTCTTAAGGGATTCAGACTTGCCAAGGGTGATTATATGGCTTGTATGGATGCAGACCTTCAGCATCCACCAATAGTTTTAAAATATATGTACAAGGCTATGGAGTCAGGCGCTGATTTCTGTATACCTAGCCGTCTTATTCCTGGTGGAGATGATGGCGGACTTAACTGGTACAGAAAGTTTGTATCAGGAACAGCTAGAAAGATTGGACAGTGGATGCTTCCTTGTCTTCGTAAGATATCAGATCCAACAAGTGGTCTGTTCATGTTTAGAAGAGAAGTTATTGAGAATGCGGATCTTCAGCCAATCGGATGGAAGATTATGGTTGAAGTGCTTGCTATGGGTACATATTCTAAGGTTGTAGAGATTCCTTACAAGTTCCAGCAGAGAACAGAAGGCGAGTCAAAGCTGTCTGGCAAGGTAACGATGGAATACTTAAAGCAGCTTAAAGATTTAAGAAAGAGATACAACAAATCAAACTCTTATACTGTTGAAGTATGGAGTGAAAAGAGAATGCTAGAGGCTTAGTTATGTCTTATATTTCCGCAGGTTTTTTATTACTGATTGCAATAACAGCAGTTATATATTATATATTACCTAAAAACTGCCAGTGGATTGTTCTGCTGGCAGCTAGTTTTGTTTTCTACGCAACATATGGCGTTCGCTATATGGGATATATCCTGTTTACAATTATAACTACATATTTCCTTGCACTTAAGATGGAAACGTGTGAGGACAAACCGACAAGAAAGAGATATCTGATATGGTGTCTGCTGCTTAATTTTGGCCTTTTATTCCTTATGAAATACCTTAATTTCACGCTTGGTAACCTGAATTCAGTATTTAAGCTGTTCCACCTTGATGTATCTATAGGTAAGCTTGGCCTGGTTATGCCTCTTGGAATGTCATTCTATACGTTCCAGACAATGAGCTATGTGATTGATGTATATTATAAGAAGGTAAAGCCTGAACAGAATATATTTAAGTTTGCATTGTTTGTATCATTCTTCCCACAGCTTCTCCAGGGACCAATTGGAAGGTTTGATAAACTGCACCGCCAGCTCATAGAAGGCAATTCATTTGATATTGTCAATGTTGAGCATGGAATACAGAGAATGTTATGGGGTGTTGCCAAAAAACTGATTCTTGCAGATCGTGCGTGTATAGTTGCGACAACGATTCTTAATAATCTTCATATTTATACAGGGGCACATATAATAGCAGGATTACTATTTTACTCAGTATATATATATTGTGATTTTGCTGGTGGAATGGATCTTGTAATAGGTGCAGCTGAAATATTTGGCATTAAGATGGATGAGAACTTCAGACAGCCATATTTCTCACATTCAATAGGAGAATTCTGGAGAAGATGGCATATCAGGCTTGGTACATGGATGAAGGATTACATTTTCTATCCATTTTCTATATCAAAGCCTATTGCAAAATTTTCTAAATTTGCAAAGAAGAAATTTGGAAAACAGATAGGACGCACTCTTCCAATCTGCCTTGCTAATATTCTTATATTCTTTATTGTAGGTGTATGGCATGGAGCTAATTGGAAATATATTATATATGGTCTGTACAATGGCATAATAATTGCGGTAAGCAATCTCCTTAAGCCATGCTACGCCAGGGGACTTGAAAAATGCCATATCAATGGTGATTCATGGTACTGGAGAGGATTTAAGCTGTTCCGTACATTTATACTTGTCAACATAGGGTGGCTGTGTGACGCATGTACATCGGCATCAGAAGTATTTAAAGCGATTGGCAATACTTTTATCAACTTTAATCCCGCTGCAGTATTTGATGGCGGTTTACTTAATATGGGACTGAATATGAGAGATTATGAGGTCATGTTTGTGGCACTGATTATCCATATTATATTCAGCATTGTTAAGGAACGTGGAGTCAATGTCAGGGAGTGGCTCGATAAACGGCCGCTTGTATTAAGATGGGCTGTATATATAATGCTTATATTTGTGACAGCTCCATTTGGATTTGTAGGAGCTACTACTGAATTTATGTATGCACAGTTCTGATTGTGTTATAAGGCAATATAGAGGATAGCTATGAAGAATTTATTTAGTAAACACAAAAGAATAACACTGGCAGTACTTTTTACAGCACTGGTTATACTGCTTAATACGCTGCTTAATTTTATGCTTACACAGCCGGGACTAGCGCGGACAATGTTTTATGAAGCTAAAAAGCAGGAATATGAATGCCTGATTCTCGGTGCATCCCATGGAAGCTATGGAATTGATTCATACACATTGGGAGAAGAACTTGATATGCAGGTTATGAATATGTGTATGGGTGGAGAGTATTTATATGATTCATATCATATATTAAAGTATGCGTTATCAAAGAAAAAGTGCGATATCAGGATGGTTATACTGGACATTGACTATCAGTATTTTATGAACCAGCATGATCAGAGCATACTGTTTAATACAGTGTATAATGCGTATCCAAAGGGAATAATGAAGGTTGATTATTTTGCTGATAAGATGTTAAAAGAAGAATTCAGAGGAACATTTTTAAAGTGGACTAATTACTGGCAGTGTTACAAATATATTGGAAAAACAGTACAGAAAAAGACCTCTAAAGCTTACAAGCACTATTCGTCAAGTGTTGTTGATATGAATAAAAATGATGAGTATAAGGGAAGAGGATTCATCTACAGGAGCAGGAATGAAAAAAAATCATCAACATCCTGTATAGACTGGGAGGATTCTAAGCTCGATACAGACCAGAAGCAGTACATAGAAAAAATTGTTGAGCTTTGCAGGAAAAATGATATCAAGATAGTATTTACAACAGTTGTACAGGATCCACAGACTGTAAAAGAGAAAGTTATTGGATTCCAGAAGGCTGATGATTATATCAGGGGAATTGCAAATGAGTTTGGAGTAGAGTATTATAACTTTAATGGTATATATCAGACATATTTTGAGAGAAACACAGATGATTTCTATGATAAGGAAGGTCATATGTATGGAGATACAGCTGAGCGTTTTTCTAAGATATATGGACAGGTTATAAGAGAGTCATTTAATGGTGGTCTTCAGAATGATTATTTTGAAAAAGACTTAAAGACATTGTATGGCGATCCTGCTGTTATTAAATAATCAATCATGGAGGGCAATATGAGTATATTGGTTACAGGTGGTGCCGGATATATAGGAAGTCATACGGTAGTAGAACTTCTAAATGCTGGCAAGGAGGTTGTTGTTATAGATAATCTTGTCAATTCATCGGAAGAATCAATCAGACGAGTTGAAAAGATAACTGGCAAACAGGTCAAGTTTTACAAGGGCGATATAGCTGACAGGAAGCTGCTTGATACAATATTTGATAACGAGGATATTGAGTGCTGTATACATTTTGCAGGTCTTAAAGCAGTAGGAGAGTCAGTGGCTAAGCCATTGGAATATTATGATAATAACATAGGTGGTTCACTTGTATTATTTAAAGCAATGAGGGAGCATGGAGTTAAGAATATTATCTTTTCTTCGTCAGCAACAGTATATGGAGATCCTGCATTTGTGCCAATTACAGAAGAGTGTCCTAAGGGTGAGATTACCAATCCGTATGGACGTACCAAGGGGATGCTTGAGCAGATTCTTACGGATATCCAGGCAGCAGATAATGAATGGAATGTTATTCTGTTAAGATACTTTAATCCAATTGGTGCGCATGAGAGTGGAATGATTGGTGAAAATCCTAATGGAATACCTAATAATCTTATGCCATATATTACACAGGTAGCGGTTGGTAAGCTTCCAAGACTTGGTGTGTTTGGTTCGGATTACGATACGCCCGATGGAACATGCATAAGAGATTATATTCATGTTGTTGATTTGGCAGATGGCCATGTTAAGGCTGTTGCCAAGTTAAGAGAAAATCCAGGTCTTAAAATATACAATCTTGGAACAGGCAAAGGCTCATCAGTGCTTGATGTTATACATACATTTGAGGATGCCACAGGTGTTAAGATACCATATGATATGAAGCCAAGAAGAGCTGGCGATGTGCCTGTCAACTATTGTGATGCCAGCAAGGCTAAGGAAGAGCTTGGCTGGACTGCAAGGAAAAATCTTTATGATATGTGTGCAGATTCGTGGAGATGGCAGAAGAATAATCCAGAGGGAATGTAATTACATGGAGGCGTGATATGGGTAAATATTTTGGAACAGATGGATTTCGTGGTGAGGCAAATGTTAGTCTTACGGTTGAACATGCATTTAAAGTAGGACGGTTTTTAGGATGGTTTTATGGTAAGAACCATGAGAATGGCAAAGCTAAGATTGTCATAGGCAAAGATACAAGAAGAAGCAGCTATATGTTTGAGTATTCGCTTGTAGCAGGACTTACAGCTTCTGGTGCAGATGCATATCTGCTTCATGTTACAACGACACCAAGTGTTTCGTATGTTGTAAGAACAGAAGATTTTGATTGTGGTATTATGATCAGTGCCAGCCATAATCCATATTATGATAATGGAATCAAGCTTATTAATGATAAAGGCGAGAAGATGGGTGAGGATGTCATAGGCCAGATAGAGACCTACCTTGACGGCGAGATGGGAGAGATTCCGTTTGCGGTTAAGGACGGAATTGGATGCACAGTTGATTATACTGAGGGACGTAACAGATATATGGGATATCTTATAAGTCTTGCAAGATTTTCGTTCAAGGATTTAAGAATAGGTCTTGATGCTGCTAACGGAAGTGCATGGAGCATTGCAAAGAGTATATTTGATGCTCTGGGAGCTAAGACATATGTTATCAATGCAGCTCCGAATGGACTCAACATTAATACAGACTGTGGCTCGACTCATATAGATGGATTACAGCAGCTTGTTAAGAGAGAACATCTTGATGTAGGATTTGCATTTGATGGAGATGCGGACAGATGTTTATGCGTTGATGAAAATGGCGATGTCATAACAGGTGACCATATTCTTTATATTTATGGATGTTATATGAAGGACAGAGACAAGCTGGTTGATAACACGGTTGTTACAACTGTAATGTCTAATTTTGGTCTTTACAAGGCATTTGATGTAGCAGGAATTAACTATGAAAAAACCGCTGTGGGCGATAAATATGTATATGAATGTATGTCCAAGAATGGCTACAGAATCGGTGGAGAACAGTCAGGACATATAATATTCAGCAAATATGCTACAACTGGTGATGGAATTATAACCGCTCTCAAGATGACTGAGGTTATGCTTGCTAAGAAAAAGACTTTATCGCAGCTTGCGGCACCTCTTCACATATATCCACAGGTTCTTAAAAATGTGCGTGTTTATGACAAGTCACAGACTCAGAATGATGCTGATGTAATGGCAGAGGTTGCAAAGGTTGCAGATGCTCTTGGAAGTGATGGAAGAATCCTTGTAAGAGAGAGTGGAACTGAGCCAGTTATAAGAGTAATGGTTGAGGCTGATACAATGGAGACATGTGAGAAATATGTTGACCAGGTAATAGACGTTATTAAAGCTAAGAATTACGCAGTATAAAGAAGAATAATTTTACGGCAGGATTTCCGCTGCCCCCCATGCGTAGCCAGCTATGCGGCAAGCTATACAAAATTTGCTGGTCCTTTGTGCTTAGTGGCTCTAAGGGCGGCACGACAAAGCTGATTAAAGCCGCTTTGCTAAAAACGCGCTTCGCTTGGACGTTTAGCAAGCGTCTTAGCTTTTGTCTAACACCGCCCTAAGAGCCACACAGCAGTCGTCATGCAAAGTTTTGCATAGCTTGCCGCATAGCTGGTTACGCACGGGTGGCAGCGGAAATCCTGCTGTAAAATTATGCGTAGATGCGGATTATTAGTTTAATGGTGCGTAAAATTGTGTAATATATGGCATACCCCTGTAATAAGAATGTAATAAGTCTTATTACGGGGGTTTTTGTGTGTTGAATATGAGGTTAGGCAAATTATCAGGCAGGTGCGGTGTAGTTGTGGCAGTTTGTATGATGATGGCGGTTATTCTGGCAGGATGCAGGAGAGAACCATCGGATACGGATCTTCTTGGAAGCAATATAGATTATACTGTGGTAGAAGATGCGGATGTGCCGGCTAAGCTCAAGGAACTGATAGATCAGAAGAAAGAAAAGGAATTCAGACTGACATTTACGACAAATGAATATATGTACATGGCAGTTGGATATGGTGCTAAGGAGACTGATGGTTACAGTATTAAAGTGCGTGGAGTGACTCTTAATGATGAGACAGTGTATGTTGGAACGAGTCTGTATGGTCCGGGGGAAAATGAAAAGGTGGCAAAAGTGAGCACAACACCATATATAGTTCTTAAGATAGAGAAAAGAGGAAAGGTTGTTGTGTATAGATAGTATGGTATTGGTAAATGCATTTTGCAGCCATACATGTATTAAATATAAGCCGTAAAAGGCAGATTGGAGAAGAGTATGAAGCTTATAAGTGAACAGGTATTGCAGTCTGGATTAAAATATACAAAAGAGCTTCAGATTACACTTGATGACGATTTTAACGTGCCAGATTCAAAATCAGATATTGATTCCATAGTTAAAGAATGGGGAAATGTATACATAGATTCTGCAAAGGTAATAGATTCATCTGTCCAGATTAAAGGTAATCTTGATTTTGCATTATTGTACTCAGCTAAGAGTGATACTCCTGGGCTTATAGTGCCTGTTAAAATGACAGGAGGAATTAACTTTACAGAAAATGTTAACCTGCCAGAAGAGCATAGTGATGGAAATTTTGGCTGTTCCGCAAGAATTGATGACCTGACAATAAAGTCAATTAATTCAAGAAAAATCAGCGTGAGGGCTATAGTTACCTTAGTTGTAAATTGTTACAGCGAGGAATGGAAAGAGTTTGGATGTGAAATTGACACTGAGCAGGACAACAGTATACAGACAAAGATAAGAAAATTATCTTATACAGAGATGTGCGTTAATATGAAGGATAACCTGAGAATCAGGCAGAATATATCTCTTCCAGCGGGACATCTGAATATAGGCGAAGTAAAGTGGGAGGATTTATCAGTAAGAAATGTTAACAGTTATATGACAGATGAAGGAATGGTAATAAGTGGTGAGCTTGCAGCATTTGTTATGTATGAACCAGACGCAGATTCACCTAAGGTACAGTGGTATGAAGGAACCGCCAGCTTTGAGGAGAAGCTTGATATAAGTGGAAGCAGCCAGGATATGATATGCTTTGTCAGATACAATACAGTAAGCTGCAATGTTGAGCCTAAGGCAAATTATGATGGGGAAATGCGTGACCTTGGACTCGAGCTGGTTTTAGAGCTTAATGTTAAAGGATTTATGGATAAAGAAAAAGATATTATAGAAGATGTCTATTCGCCATCAAAAAATATATCCCTTGAGTCGGAGGATGTCACACTCTCACATCTTATTATGCGTAATAATTCAAGATGCAAAGTTAATGCTAAGATTGATGTTAAAGACAATAACATGATGCAGATTATTAATAGTAATGCAACAGCACAGATAGACAATGTTAAAACAGATGAAGATGGAATTACAGTAGAGGGTGTGTTAATCGCAAGTGTAATGTATGTTACATCTGTTGACACTTCACCAATAAACAGTATAAGTGAGACTATTCCATTTTCGCATAAAATATCAATGAATACGGGCGGTGCAGATACTAATAACAATATTGAAATTTCTGTTGAAAATATAAGTGCCGTTATGACGGGCAATGGAGAAATTGAGATAAAAGGAACAATAGCAATTGATGCTGTCTGCTTTGAGTATAAAACAGCCAGGGCTATAACCAAGTGCGGATATGAGGAATTTCATCAGGAAGAATATCTTAAATTTCCATGTATTGTGGGATATATTTCGAATGGAAGAGATAATTTGTGGACGATTGCCAAGAATAATCACACAACAGTGGATATCATCCGTCAGGAAAATAAAAATCTGCCGGAACATTGTGAGAGTGATTATGTAATTCCAGCCAGAGAGAAGCTGTTGTTAATAAAAGCGGCAGTTAATTAG
>ERZ1026894.1045-NODE-1045-length-17749-cov-6.347858_pt1 | contig 17749 bp, 15 predicted proteins | sample MGYA00380177_ERZ1026894 | MGnify/ENA primary metagenome ERZ1026894 (study PRJEB33269, sample SAMEA4719813) | human gut metagenome | biome: human-associated habitat; feature: organic feature; material: feces | place: Cameroon | collected 2013-10 ... | reverse complement strand
ATATAGAATTACAGAGTTATTGGTAGATTTTGAATCTATAAAATCCGATAGTACAATTGAGAATGTTACGAAATTCAACACAAGAAGAATTAGAGTTCAAGCGTTTTATCGAAGATTGATACTTTTAGGATTGGATGACATTAATGAAACGAGGTTGTTTTATGCAGAGTTACTTGAGAAGTTACAGATTTCAATAACAGATGGTGAAAAGCCAAAAGTTTTTGTTGAGAATCTATTGAACGAGATAGACAAGTGTAGGTCTATATCAAAAGATGAAGATTTTTCTGAGTCTGAGAAGTTGAACTTGTTGGAAGAAAAATTGGAGTTGCTAAAAGCATGTGTTGATAAATTGCAGAAACTGTATCATGTTTGCTTATATAAGTCATGTATGATAACTAAAGATTTTTGTGAAGTAATATTGACAGAGTTTAATTCAAGTGATGAAAAACTCGATTTGAAGGTCATTAGCGACACAGGAAGATTGGAATTTGACTACATTATAGACGGCAATCATATAAGCCCCTTGCTTTATCTAAACTCTTTTCGTTTCAAACTTTACACTTTGTGTATAAAAATAGGAATGGCTTTCTCAGTTATGAGAATGATGAATATATCATTTCCATTAGTGCTTGATGATGTTTTTTATTCAAGTGATTTTTCCAATAGGGAAATGGTTCGCTTGTTTATTCAGAAAACACTTGAATTATACCATAAGGAAATAGAGCCTACAACCAACAAACCACTTCAATTAATATTTTTTACACATGATGAAGTGATACTTGAAGCGGCTATTAATGGTATGAAGGAATCGAATCACATATATAAATATGGTCGTATTTTTAACTATCAGGAGATGGAGACTTCGAATGCTGATTCTGATAAAAAAAATAATGGTGTGATGAATCCAGACTGCAACATCTCTGTTATCTTTAGTTGAGTTTATGAAAAATTGGCAATGTGTATTGAAAATAACGGCTATCATAGCGTACATCATACTATTGGTGATGTGTTGCTGTATGTTTTTCAAATCCTTGAAATTCGAGCCGCGATTACCTCTTACTAACAATTATAAACTGAGTGTTGAAGTTACGGGAGATTCTGTATTAAATAACAATGATAGACTTGAACTTGACAGTTTAAAGCAAATTCTGCAAAAGTCAAAGAAAGAAGAGTATGCGGAGGGCATAAACGACGTTAGACAAGAAACCAACAACATAATAAACAAAATAAATGGTTGGCTTAGTTTCTGGTTGGCAATCTTGACTTTGATAGGCGGTGTCCTTCCCGTTGTTCTTAGTTGGAGACAGGAACAAGACAATAATAAGAAATTCTCTGATTTAGGAAACGATATAACTGATAGGGGAAACAAAATAGAAAAACGTGTTACAGAAAAAATAAATGACTTAAATGTTCTTCATAACCAATTGAGAGAAGTATTGAAAGAACAAAAAGCAGAACTTGTGAAGCAACAAAATAGTAGAAAGCTCCATGAGACTCATATAAGCATAACGAATATAATAAGTTCGTTTATGGCGGCTAAGAACAACAAACTTATAGAAGATTCGTTTGAGCGTGATTTATTGAGAATATCATTATTGAATGCATTAGCAACAGAGTTTGAGAAGATTACTGATTGTATTTTTTCTGAAGAATATCGTTCTGACTGTAAAATCATATTGAAAACGATACTAATCCAGTATTATTCTCTTTATGCAAGTTTACGCATAACACTCCAAAAAGTGAATAAAACAAAGGATTTGGAGATAACACTTCAGAAAATAAAGAAAGCAATAGAGATTGTTACGGAAGACAAAGAAGATAAAGATGGCATAGAAAAAGAGATTAAGGAAGTAAGAAATGAAATAGAGAAAACCAATTCCTTATTTTACTTCAATAAATAGATACTATGGTTATCTATTTACTTTAAAACTAAACCTCAAGGACACTTATGAAAGGAATAGTATTAGCAGGTGGTAGCGGTACACGTTTGTACCCCATTACCAAGGGCATCAGCAAACAGCTCATGCCTATTTATGACAAACCAATGGTGTATTATCCTATCAGTGTGCTGATGCTTGCTGGCATTCGCGATATACTTATTATCTCAACTCCTTACGACCTTCCTAGCTTTAAACGCCTTCTTGGTGATGGTTCTGATTATGGAGTACACTTTACTTATGCTGAGCAGCCGTCTCCTGACGGTCTTGCACAAGCCTTTACAATCGGTAAGGACTTTATAGGAGACGATAGTGTATGTCTTGTACTTGGTGACAATATATTTCAAGGCAATGATTTCTCAGCAAAACTAAAAGAAGCTGTACGTGCTGCAGAGGAAGATAAGAAGGCTACAGTATTTGGTTATTGGGTGAACGACCCAGAGCGTTATGGTGTGGCTGAATTTGATAAGGATGGTAATTGCCTATCAATAGAAGAGAAACCAGAACATCCTAAGAGCAACTATGCAGTTGTTGGGCTTTACTTCTATCCAAATAAGGTTGTGGATGTAGCAAGCAAGATAGAGCCATCGGCACGTGGAGAATATGAGATAACAACAGTAAACCAGTGGTTCTTGCGTGATAATGAACTTAAGGTGCAGACCCTTGGACGTGGTTTTGCTTGGCTTGATACAGGCACACACGATTCCCTTTCAGAGGCTTCTACATATATAGAGGTGTTGGAAAAGCGTCAGGGATTAAAGGTTGCTTGTCTTGAAGGTATTGCTTATCGCCAGGGATGGATAGACGAGGAGCGTATGCGTGAATTAGCAAAGCCAATGTTAAAGAATCAATATGGACAGTACCTGCTTAAGGTTATTGATGAGATAAAGCAGACCGGAAATCCAAATTTATAATTAGAAAAATGAATATACTTGTAACAGGAGCTAACGGACAGCTTGGCAATGAGATGCGTATCATTGCCAAGCATTCCGCAGATAATTATATCTTTACAGATGTCAACCAGATTGAAGGTGTCGAGACTACATATCTTGACATTACTGATTCGGAGGCAATCAGAAAGATGGTGAGTGAGAACAATGTTGATGTTATTGTCAACTGTGCAGCTTGGACAAATGTGGACGCTTGCGAGACTGACGAAAAGCTTGCAACCCTTGCCGAAAAACTGAATGCTGATGCACCAGAGAATCTTGCAAAGGCAATGAAAGAGGTAAACGGTTTGCTTGTGCAGATTTCAACAGATTATGTATTTGGCAAGGAACCATACAACACTCCTTGCAAAGAAGACCAGAAAGGAACTCCAACGGGTGTGTATGGCACTACTAAGCTGCATGGTGAGCAGAAGATTATGGCAACAGATGTTAAGCATGTCATTATACGTACCGCTTGGCTTTATTCTGAGTTTGGCAAGAATTTCTGCAAGACTATGCTCAACCTTACTGCCACAAAACCTGCTTTGAAGGTTGTGTTCGATCAATGTGGTACTCCGACATACGCCTACGACCTTGCCAAGGCTATTGAGGTGATAATTGAGGATTACAAGCAGGAGGTTTCTGCTGTAGAATATACAAAGGCTGGCATTTATCATTTCTCAAACGAGGGTGTGTGCTCATGGTTCGACTTCACAAAGATGATAGCAGAATATAGCGGACATAAGGAATGTGTAATCAATCCTTGCTATAGTGCCGACTATCCAAGTCCAGTTAAACGTCCAGCATATTCTGTTTTGGACAAGAGTAAGATTAAGACGACATTTGGAGTGAAAGTGCCTTACTGGACAGATTCTTTGAAAATATGTATTAACAACCTACAGAACTAAAATAAATAGCGATGGAAGTAATAAAAACAGCAATAGAAGGTGTGGTAATTATTGAACCTAAGGTGTTCAAAGATGCCCGTGGTTATTTCTTCGAGAGTTTTTCGCAGAGAGAGTTTGAGGAGAAGGTATGTAAAATAAACTTTGTGCAGGATAATGAGAGTATGTCAAGCTATGGAGTGATGAGAGGCTTGCATTTCCAGCGTCCTCCTTTTACACAGAGCAAATTGGTTCGTTGCGTAAAAGGCAGAGTACTTGATGTGGCTGTTGATATCCGTAAGGGAAGTCCTACTTACGGACAGCATGTAGCAGTAGAACTTACTGAAGACAACCATCGTCAGTTCTTTGTGCCAAGAGGTTTTGCTCATGGTTTTGCTGTATTGTCGGAGACGGCTATATTCCAATATAAGTGTGACAACTTCTATGCTCCACAGGCAGATGGTGGCATCAGCATCATTGATGATAGTCTTGGTATAGATTGGCAGATTCCAACAGAGAACGCCATTCTAAGCGAAAAGGACACAAAGCATAAACTTCTAAAAGACTTCGACAGTCCTTTCTCTATTGATATGAACCTATATCCCGAATTTTAATAATAAACAGACATGACACAATATAAACGCTCAATTGTAATCACAGGTGGAGCTGGCTTTATCGGTTCACACGTAGTAAGACTTTTTGTAAACAAGTATCCTGAATATAAAATCATCAACCTTGACAAGTTGACTTATGCTGGTAATCTTGCCAATCTTAAAGACGTTGAGGACAAGCCCAACTATAAGTTTGTCAAGATGGATATTTGCGACTTTGAAGCTTTCTATCAGTTGATGCAGGACGAGCATGTTGATGGCATTATTCATCTTGCAGCTGAGAGTCATGTAGACCGCAGCATTAAAGATCCATTCACATTTGCCCGTACCAACGTAATGGGTACATTGACTCTTCTTCAAGCTGCCAAACTCTATTGGGAGTCGTTGCCAGAAAAATATGAAGGCAAGCGTTTCTACCATATCTCTACAGATGAGGTATATGGAGCATTGCAGATGACCCATCCAGAAGGAATTAATCCTCCTTTCACGACAAAGGCAAGTTCTGAGGAGCATCATCTTGCTTACGGTGAAGACTTCTTCTATGAGACGACAAAATACAATCCACATTCTCCATATTCTGCATCAAAGGCAAGTTCAGACCATTTTGTACGTGCCTTCCATGATACCTACGGAATGCCGACAATTGTGACCAACTGCTCTAACAACTATGGTCCTTATCAATTCCCAGAGAAGTTGATACCTCTCTTCATCAACAACATTCGTCAGCGCAAACCACTCCCTGTTTATGGCAAGGGAGAGAACGTGCGCGATTGGTTGTATGTTGAAGACCATGCACGTGCTATTGACCTTATATTCCATGAAGGCAAGGTGGCAGAAACATATAACATTGGTGGCTTCAACGAATGGAAGAACATCGACATTATCAAGACTGTGATCAAGACTGTTGACCGCCTGCTTGGACGTGCAGAAGGTGAAGACTTCAACCTTATCACATACGTAAAAGACCGCCTTGGTCATGATGCTCGATACGCCATTGACTCTACAAAGCTTCAGAAGGAACTTGGTTGGGAACCAAGTTTACAGTTTGAGGAAGGTATTGAGAAGACTGTAAAATGGTATCTCGATAATGAGGAGTGGCTTGAAAATGTTACTTCTGGCGACTACCAGAAGTATTACGACAGTCAATACAAGAACCGCTGACAGGTATTGAAGTCCAAACTCAACTTGGAGCTTCGTGGCTCGCATCCACCAGTCAGTACAAAGTAAACAATCAACAGTATGAGATACAGCGAGATATTCCATATATCACCAGAAGAATTGGAGGCGAAGGGAATATTCAATGCAGACGTGGATTCCGATTCGCAGCTGCATATAGACCCCTCTTTGTTCAAGGGTTGCAATATCCCTGAGTTTGTTGGCGCATACGACGAATTTAATGGGTATTTCACGAAAGTGTTTGACGGAATTGTACCTTATGCCCGTACAGATAAGCGTTTCTACAATCAACTGGTGAAGCGACTGTCTTTCCGTGAAATAGCAAATACCTGTTTGGGCTATTCACAACGGGGAATTCATGGAAGTGGCATAGGAGGAAAACTTGCTGCTCAGGTTGCCAATACCATTCTCGACATATACGCACTGGGTATCAATAACCCGGTGGTTTTTGAGATGATGCCCTTTTTCGAGGAAGGAATAGGTGCTGATAGAATAAGCGATATGTCAGCCCATCTCCTTATTCGTCGTCTCGTCAATTATACGCAACGAGTATGTACTGAACTTGGCATCCCAATGCAACCACGAGTAAGGCTTGGTGGACGGCCTACACCTGTACCTTCGTATCGTGGTGTGGGCTATGTGTTTGTTCCTGCTGAGGTGTTGTGCGACCTGCCAACGGCCCGCTCCTATGATGATATAGACAGAGCCTGTCACTACAACGATATGTTCCGTCGTAGGATTTGTCAGGTAATTGGAGAGAGGTGGGCAGATTTCAGACGCGCTCCCAAGTATCGCATCAAGCAGTTTCTCTTTGAGAATCCAGCGATGTTCCGTGAATTCATAGACGAGTTCCAGAATACCACTCATCAACCCTATAACTTCCTTGAAGACCGCAAACAAGTGATGGGTCGTTGCTATGCAGCCGCTATCCGAGGCTCACAGCCCAATAAACACATAGAGATAAGGTTCAATCACCCAGACCAGGCCTTGACTGCCATTCCAATATTGCAACATTTGGAAACCATTCGGGATGTGTCAATAGTTGATACAGACGATGAGGCATTCAAGGGCAGAATCATAAAGGCGATACCGCAGCCACATTTCGCGCTCAATGATGTAGAAAGGTCAATCAATACCAGCCTGCTCAATTTCTTCCTGACGAAGACGATTCTTTCAGAAGAAACCATTGCGCTTCCAGCCTTTGAGGATATAAAGAAGAAGATTATAGAAGAGATGAATAAGGCTATCAATACCATTTACGTTTGTGTGGCGTGGTTTACTGATGATGAATTGCGAGATGTGCTTCTGGCAAAATTTCAAAGTGGCATAGATGTTAGGGTTATCACCTACCTCGATGGAGTCAACAGGAAACATGGTGTAGATTTCAAGGAAATACCCCATGTCGAGAAACGTGCAGACAATGGCGGAATTATGCATCGCAAATATTGTATCATCGACAACCATGTCACCATATCAGGTTCTTTCAACTGGACAGACAATGCAACTGTGCGAAATGACGAAAACATAGAGATAATCCAAGACTGGAACAATGCCAATATATGTACTCGCCAGTTCTTGGATGATTGGAACAAACAATAAAAAAGAACAAAGATGAATTATATTCTAAAAGAAAAAAAAGGCCAAAAGGCCATCGGCTTTGTAGAACTGTATGTGAATGACGAGCCGAAGGGAAGTAGAACTGCGGCCATAGTGTATTATCTGCCAGCAGGCTTCAAGGAACATCCGTTTCCGAGGATTGCCGTCATTGTACTTACCGAGCTAGAAGTTAACGAGATAACCGATGGACTCTTCCACGATTTCTACAATGACCTCCTTGACCAAAACGTGAAGTTCAATGCCCAGAGCTATTTCAGCAATGCCCACCAGATAAACTACTTGGACACTGTGACCCTTCACATTGATGATATAGACGGGCTCTCCCTCATTACACATGGCGATTTCGGAATTATATAAATACGGAGTGGAGCCAAACATAGTATAGCATTAAAGCCAACGTATATATGACACAGTTAGCAGAGAACAACAAGCGGATAGCAAAGAATACTCTTTTGCTATATATCCGTTTGTTTGTTACCATGGTCATAGGCCTTTTCACCAGTCGTGTGATTTTGAGCACACTTGGTGTAACTGACTATGGTGTAAATAATGTTGTGGCAGGTTTTGTGGCAATGTTCTCTATGTTCACAAATTCATTGTCAGCAGCAATCAGTAGATTTCTGACTTTTAATCTTGGAAAAGGCGATGCGGAGAAACTAAAAACCGTATTTTCTACAAGTGTCAACATAATGATAGCAATGGCTATTATTGTGACAATAGTGGCAGAAATATTCGGATTATGGTTCTTAAATAGCAAATTGAATATCCCAGCTGATCGAATGTATGCGGCAAACTGGGTATTCCACTTTTCCGTTATCACCTTTGCTGTCAACCTGATTAGCATACCCTATAACGCCTCCATCATTGCTCATGAAAAGATGGATGTATTCGCATACATAAGCATTCTGGAGGTTGTGTTGAAGTTGGCCGTTGTATATATGCTATATATATCACCTTTAGACAAACTCATAACCTATTCTTTCCTTTTGCTGTTGGTGTCAGTATTCATTCGCATAGTATATGGAATATATTGCTCAAGGAAATTGGAAGAATGTTGCTATAGTATGGTTTTTGACAGAACCCTGCTTAAGGAAATGGGCGGCTTTGCTGGATGGAATATGCTTGGAACTGCATGCACCATGTTCAATACGCAGGGCGTAAATATTCTTATGAATTTATTCTTTGGTGTGGTGACAAATGCTGCACGCGGAATAGTCAATCAGGTAGAAAGTGTAATAGTTCAATTTGTTTCAAATTTTACTACGGCATTAAATCCCCAGGTGACGAAGTCTTATGCTTCGGGCAACTTGGATTATATGCATTCTCTCGTGTATAAGGGAACGAAGTTTAGCTATTACCTTATACTAATAATGGCATTGCCTTTTATGTTTGAGGCAGAGTTTGTTCTAAAATTATGGCTCGGAGAATATCCGGAAGAAGCACCTTTGTTTTTGCGCCTTGCAATAATAGCAACTATGGTTGACCGACTTGGCAATACAACGGCAGTTGCAGCATGGGCAACGGGTAATATAAAGAAATACTACATTATTGTTTCTGCCACTATAATATTTGTTTTTCCTCTGACCTATATTGCTTACAAGATAGGGGCTCCCGCTTATGTTGCCTACTTGATTTTTATCATTTTCTATTTTGTCATAATGTGGCAGAAAGTGTTTATATTAAAAGGGCTGACAGGATTTCAACCGAAAGAATTTCTGAAAAATGTTATGTATCCAATAACGATAACAACTATAATGGCAATATTGATTCCTTTACTGACTGCTCATTATTTGGCAGACAACGTAGTGGGGTCAATCTTGCAAATCATAATTAGTGTGATGTCATCTATAGTTGCAATCTATTTGTTTGGACTGACCAAAGGAGAGAAGGCCTTAATGATGGATACGATACAAAGTAGAATTAAAAGAATACATCAATGAGAAGTTACATTGGATGCTCAACTTCACCAGATATTAGAAGAAAGGCAACGTCTGGTGGAGTTGGAACAGCTATAATAAAGTATTTGTTAGACTCGCATAAGGTGGATTATGCTCTCACATTTGAGTATAATCAGGAGAAGCGGGTATTCCGCCCAAGAATTATTTCCGACTACAAAGATTATAATATATGTGGGTCGATATACCAAGAGATTAACCTTGTTCAAGAGGTGAAAACAGCTCTTGATGGCCTTGCGGGGGGGGGTAAAATATGCATAACTTGTTTGCCATGCCAAGCAAAAGCTCTAAGAGCGATTTGCTCACGCATGGGGTTTGAAGCAGTTATAATTGGGTTGGCATGTTCATCCCAACAAAGCCCAGAAGCAACCTCCTATCTATATAAGAGGATAGGAATAGTAGAGAAAGAAGTTCGCAATCTCCAGTACTGGGGAAATGGCTGGCCGAGCAGCACTCAGATTCAAACAAATGATGATGGCTCTCTATATGTGTCCAACAATGGTTCAATATGGACAGAGATATTTCATTCGAGAATCTTCATACAAAAGAGGTGCTTTAAGTGTAACAACACATAAAATGTTCATGCTGACATTGTGCTGGCAGACCCTTGGCTAAAGGAATATGTAAAGAGAGAGAAAGTTGGACAAACCCTTTTCGCGTCACGGACAGAAGTCGGAGAAAACGTTATCAGGGAAGGTCTTAATGAAGGCTATATTGAAGCCCCAAAAGTAAGTAACAACAAGTTCTATGAATCCCAAGTCGGCACAATAATACGGAAACAAGCATACCGTAGGCATCCAAGAATAAGTTCTCTGATGGAAAGGATATATAATTCTCAGCAATACAAGAGAATTATTGCCAACAGGTTGTTGTTCAAGTTACATTGTAAATTCAGAGCAAGAATAGAAAATTACATCATAAAAAGATAAAACATTTATCTATGGTTAGAGAATTAGCAAGAAAGATAGTAAACCAATTCTGGTTGGAGAAGAGTTATATTAACGAGGTGTTCCATTTTTGGCGCTTAACGGTTAAGTTCAATGCCTCTAACTATACCGACCGGGATATAGAGAAAATGCAATATACGATTCTGCGTGAGAATCATACCATTGAGAAAGGTATGTCGATGAGAAATCCTCGTAAAGGCTTCGGACAAGAGAAGGTGAAGCACCTACTCCAGCGGCTCATGGCTTACAAGGAACGATATTTCGAGGCTAACCCCGACTTTATGATATACCCACTATCTACTATTAGTAATTACATCAGATATACAGAGGAACATGGAACGAATATTCCTGCCATAAAGAAAGACTACGATGAATTAGTCAATGCGACAGGATTAGAAATTAAAAATGTAGCGTCAGGTATACATAAAGAGACACGAAAGCATATACAGGAACTATGTGATAAAAATTTTGAATCTCTCTTATACAGTAGGCATTCTTTGAGATACTTTACTAGAAATGAGCCAAGCCGAGAGATTATAGATAAGGCACTCACACTGGCTCAACGCACCCCATCAGCTTGCAATAGGCAAAGTTGGAAAACTCATGTCTATACAGGCGAGGATAGTGTATCGCTTATCAAATGGCAAGGAGGAAGCCGAGGCTTTGAGGATGAAATTAAACTTTCAATCCTCGTAACAGCCAATATGAAAGCATTTCTCTCATATGAAATACATCAGATGTATGTTGATGGAGGCCTATATGCGATGAATCTTATCAATGCGTTGCACTCATTAGGTCTTGGTACAATCCCACTTTCGACGGCTTTCGATTACAGGAAATTAAAAGGGTTGAGCGAATTTGACGTACCTGAGAACGAAATACCGATACTGATTATAGGAGTGGGTGAGTTGCTGGAGGAGTTTAATTGTGCGGTATCCAGTCGAAAAGAAATTATAGAAACAAATACATATCATAACGTCATGTTTAACAAGAGTTTAGAAAACGACTCTAGTCAAATGGGGGGGGGTAAATCCTTCCTCTTAATAGCTAAAACAAACACATCCTGCCAGATGTGTGCATAACATAGAAAGGGTAGGATATGCAAGAGATTGTATCAAAAGAAAAGTGCACTGGTTGCGGAGCATGTTATAATGTCTGTCCAAAGTCAGCAATCAGCATTGTTTGTGACACGGAGGGTTTTGAACACCCAGAGATAAATCAGCAGACGTGTATTAACTGTGGACTTTGCCAGAAGGTATGTCCAGTAGTTCATGCTGATGAAAACATTGAAAGGGAAAAGGCCGAGAACTCGGTTCAGAAAGCTTTTGCTGCAAGATATAAGAATTACGAGAAACGTTTAATTAGTTCTTCTGGTGGCATTTTCGCAGCTTTGGCAGAGCATGTATTAGAGAAAGGAGGTATAGTAGTAGGAGTATCCTTTGATGAGCAGTTTGTCGTTGTACAAAGGGTTATAGACGATAAGGCAGAACTGCATTGTCTTCAAGGGTCAAAGTATCTTCAAAGTAAGATTGACTTTACCTTTAAGCGTATAAAGGAAGCACTTGACAAGAATCGTATAGTATTATACTCTGGACTTGCCTGTCAGGTAGAGGGCTTACGTTCTTATTTGCGCAAGGATTATGATAATCTGTATTGCCTGGACTTGATATGCATGGGTATTCCTTCGCCCAAGGTTTGGCAAGCATATCTCGACACATACTTCAAAGGTGAGAAGATAGAGCATGTTAACTTTAAGGACAAGACTATAGGCTGGAACAGATTCTGTATGTCCATCAAAACCGACAAGCGACATTTCTTGGAGGTGGGGATGGATAACAAGTTCTTCCAGTGCATGTTTCAGACTTATTCGCTTCGTCCATCTTGCTTCAATTGTCAGTTTAAGCATGAATATCGGGCAAGTGACATCACCTTGGCAGATTGCTGGGGTGCAAACAGAGAGGCGAAGGAGATTGATGACAACAAAGGACTGTCATCCGTTATCGTACATACACAGAAAGGATTAAGATTATGGCAAGAAGCACAAGATAAAATAGAGTGTAAGGAACTGCCTCTTGATGTTGTGATAAACGGCAACAAGAATATGGTGGAGGTTCGCGCTCCAAAGAAAGGAAGAGAGCAATTCTACACTCTGTTAGACAGCCAGCCAAAAGAAGCGTTCCAGAAGTATGGACAAAATCCCGACAAGAAGCTGTCTGTTCGTTTGTTAACCAAGCTTGGAGCAGTCTTTTCGCGACGTTTCTGGTTGTTCGACCGCAAGATGTTCAAAGAGTATTACGACTATGACATAAAGTTCAATGCTTCCTTCAGGGGCGGTCAGTTGACTAAACACGACAAGAATCTTGATGAAGTCAAATATCTGAAGTATTATCGTTTAGCGCAAGCAGCGAGAGGGTCATTATGGTTTAGGTTGTATTATTATCCTCGATTGGTTCGCTTCAGCATAAAAACTGGAATAGGACTGCATGACAACCTGAATATAGGCAAGGGCCTCATAGTAGGTCATGCAGGCAGGATAGTAATGAATAGTGGAGCCAAATTTGGGAACAACATCTTTATGACACACGGAGTTACTATAGGTCGTGATGTCAGAGGAAAGCGCAAGGGAGCGCCAACTATTGGCAACAATGTTTGCATCCGATGCAACTCAACGGTGGTTGGAAATATAACTATTGGCGACGATGTTCTGATAGCTCCGAATACATTTGTCAACTTTGACGTGCCTTCGCATTCAGTGGTAATAGGCAATCCTGCCACAATCCATCACAGAGACAATGCAACAGAAGGCCATTTAGGAAAGGTGGAGCCATGAAGAAGATAGTAGCATTTATCATAACTTGCAGGTTCAGCCCAAGGACAATATGGATGCTCTTGCGCCTAAACTTTCTTGACAAACGTATAGTGAGAGACCACAATGTTTATATATTCCCATATCCGCGAACCAAAATACTCTTATCGAAACAGGCACGAATTATTCTTCATGGCGATATGAAGATAAATATTCCAGAGATGGGGAAAAACTATAAATCTGCCTATCTCGCAATGCGTGGCCATTCGGTAATGGAGGTGATGCTCTCTTGCGAATTGCTTGAAGGATGTGACTTGCAGATACATAATGGAGGTCAGTTCGTTGTTGACCGATTTCATGCAAACATAGACTTTGAGTTGTCTTGCGGCTGCAAGACAGAGTTAAAAGGAGAAGTTACTGCTGGGAGGCATGTGCGAGTGAAGGATTTCAATGGGCATAAGGTGAACTATGACGGATACCCTATGGCAGCACCAATCACCATTGAGAACCATACATGGTTGTGTACAGGAGCAACTATCAATCCTGGCGTACACGTCGGCACAGGAGCAGTCGTTGCAGACAATTCGAACGTAATAGAGGATGTCCTGCCATACACGTTCATTCAAGGGAATCCTGCAACGGTGGTGAAAGAGAATATTAAATTCACGATATAGCGATATAAAAATAGACATAAGAATGAAAATACTTATAATAGGCGGCACGGGAATATTGAGTAAGGCCGTGGTAGATGAATGTGTTGAAAAGGGATATGAGGTGACGATGCTCAACAGAGGGCGTAGGAAACTTTTTATCTCTGAACGAGTAGAACTGATAAAATGTGACGTTCACGATGCCGAGACAGTAAAGAGCAAAATTACAGGACGCTATTTTGATACTGTTATTGATTTCCTCTGCTTTAACAAAAAGGATATAGAATATTCTGTAGGCTTGTTTGGTGATTATGCCAAGCAATATGTGTTTATTTCCAGTGCGCAAGCCTACAATACATCCGTCCGAGGAACGCTGACCGAAGAATCAGAACTTGGTCAGCCTCTATGGGGGTATAGCACAAATAAAGTTGAGGCAGAGAAGATACTAAAGGAGTTATGTGAACAGAAAGGGCTTCAATACACCATAATTCGCCCTGGGGTAAATTATGACAACAAGCGCATACCATACGGAATGTATCCACCAATGGGGCTGCATTGGGCAATGTGTAGCAGAATTCTCGTAGGAAAGCCGATTATTACATGGAATAATGGAGAGAACAGGTTGAACTTAACACGGGCAGAGGACTTTGCGAAAGGTGCGGTAGCATTGCTGGGAGTGGAGAAAGCCTACGGGGAAGCATTTAATGTCGTGGGCGATTATGTCTATTCATGGAAGGAAGTGCTTGACACCTTGGGAAAGCTGCTGGGAAAAGAAGTCAAGACAATAGATATTCCTGTTGATTACTATGCCAAAGAGCTTTCGAACGAAGAAGACCGCCAGATGCTCCTTGGTGGAAGAGCACAAGACTTGGTATGCTCAAACAAGAAACTGAAAGAAATAAGCCCAGCTTTCAAGAGTACTTACAACCTTGAGGAGGGAATGAAGTTGACGCTGGATTTCTATAAGGAGCACCATTATCTTGGAGGCTTCGACTACAGATATGATGGAGAATGCGACAGAATTATTAAGAAATACGAGAAGTCCAAGGGATTGAAGTCTTCAAAATTGGGCTTCATTAAATATTCCCACGACACGACGTTAAAAGACCGAGTGAAGTATTTTGCTGCATATTATAGGAATAGTTTCCTTGTGAAGATGGCAATCAAAATAATTAACTTGCTGCAAAAGTAAACAAAAAAGAAATATGAAACTATTAATTGTGAATCAGCCCCTGAATAACAGAGGGGATGAATCGGCACACAAAGGCTTGGTGAGATCATTGGCTGCAAATTTGCCGAATGCCGAGATAACTGTGTTGTTCGCTGGCGGAGTGAAGGATGACACTGTTAGACAATTCAATGTAACCCTTCCCAATGTTGAGTATATAATACTCCCCAATCAGTATAGCTGGAATTTCAGAAAGCGCGTACTGAAACTTAATATAAAACCGCTATGGTTTGCTCATCCTATAGTATGGAGAATATTCTCATACTACAGAAAAGCCGATTGCGTTATATGCGCACCGGGTGGCATTTGCATGGGTGGTTTTCAAGACTGGATGCATCTATTCTATCTCTACATGGCTAAGTTGGCTCGTAAACCGCTTGTCTATTATGGTCGTTCATTTGGGCCTTTCCCGACTGCAACTTGGCAAAATAGGCGGTTCAAAAAGATTAGTCTGGAGATGATTAATTATTTCTCGTTTTGTTCTATCAGGGATAAGAAAACGCAGATATTGGCAGATGAGATGGGAGTTAAGTATGAACCGACTATAGATTCTGCATTTCTGGATAGCCCAGAACAAAATATTCCTCAGGAGATACTTGATATGATTGGCGGCGAGCCTTATGTGGTTTTTGTGCCTAACTCACTAATCTGGCATTATGCATACAAGCAGTACACAAAGGTACAAGCGCTGTCCTTTTATAAAGAGATATACGAGGCCTATGTAAAGAAATACGAGGGCTGTAAGGTTGTCATGCTTCCTCAGACCTTTAATAATGGAACTCCACTTTTGGATGATTATTATTTCATGTGTGAACTAAGAGATTATCTAAACGACACTAACGTTGTTGTGGTTCCTGATACATATTCGTCTGATATTCAACAAATGGTAATTAAAAATGCCGTTTGTTTAGTCGGAGCACGCTATCATTCAGTAGTATTTGCATTAAATCAGGACGTGCCATTTGTTGCGCTAAGTTACGAACACAAGATAAGTGGTTTGCTCGAACGTTTGGGGAAAACAGCAAACATGGTGGATATTACTCATGTGTTCGAAAGCAAAGATATTCAAAAAGATTGTGTTTCTAAGTTTAAGGTATCGCTCGACAAAGCTCAAACTGACAGTAAAGGAAAAACAGAAGCGAAGAATCAGGCGATGGAGTGTTTTAATAAGTTGCTTACATATCTACATACTTTGAATGCGTGACAACGGTATAACAATTGGGAAAGCCTTGGCTATTATGCTGATGGTTCTGGGACATACAAGATTCTCCCCTCCTGGGATTTCGTTTATCTATATGTTCCACATACCAGCTTTCTTTTTCTTCTCCGGATATTGCTTCAAGGAGAAATATATGGATGCTCCAGTTAAATCATTTATTGTAAAGAGAATTAATGGGTTGTGGCTTCCGTTTGTGAAATATGGATTACTCTTCCTTTTGCTACATAATGTATTCTTTCACCTGAACATTTATAATGATGTTTATGGCTACAATGGCGAGGTGTCTCGAATCTATGATGTCAAGGATTTTGTAGCAAAGGCCATACATATTGTTTTTACGATGACAGGAGAGGAGCAGTTGTTGGGAGCATTCTGGTTTTTGAGAACATTATTATGGAGTTCAGTAATAGGGTATGGCATACTGCGATTTAGGAATCAAGAATTGAAATTAGTACTCTGGGGGGGGTAATTTTACTTGCAAGTTATCTTCTTCTTTTAGCTGATTTAAGAGTGCCATTCTTTGCCATTGGAGGAAGAGAGCTATTGGCTACTTTCTTCTTTCTTGTAGGTGTCGCTTATAAAAGGAGTGGATTCAGGTGGGAGTGCTCTTATGCAACATTGCCGATATGTTTGTCTTTACTGATAATCGGTTCTATATTCTGGCCAACGAATGTTGGGAATCCCGATTGGAGGATGCTATTTCCGTACTCTGTTTCAGCGATGGGGGGTAGCATCATATTGCTTGCTTTTGGCAAAATATTGGATAGGACTGTTTTTTTGAAAAACCTGCTGATTTTCATTGGAGACCACACGATGGAGGTTTTAATATGGCACTTTCTGTGTTTTAAATTGGTCAGCTTTGCAATCATTCAATTCTATCATCTTCCTATAGAGAATCTTGCTCACTTTCCTGTGATTGAAGTGTATTCAAAACAGGGGTGGTGGTTCGTATATTGGCTCGTTGGAGTAGCAATACCCCTTACAGTAACAAAAGGGTTCAGTTTAATAAAAACTAAAATAAATGGATAATCAGTTAGAGAAACCTTTGGTAACGGTAGCAATACCTGCTTATAAAAGGAAATACTTAAAACAGGCTCTACAGTCGGTTGTAGAGCAAACATATAATAATCTGGAGATAATAATTGTCAATGACAAGTCTCCAGAAGACATAAAGTCTGTAGTTGATGAGTTCTCAGACAGTAGAATTCAATACTATGAAAACGCAGAAAATGTAGGTGGCAAAGACCCCGTTGCAAACTGGAATGTCTGTCTATCTAAAGCGCATGGTGAATTTTTCTCCCTGCTATGCGATGATGATATGTACGACAAGCGTTTTATAGAGACATTGGTCGGTTTGTCAAGGAAATATCCTGAGTGTGATGTGTTTAGGTCGGGATTGAAGATAATCAACGACAAGAATGCGACTATTGATATATACCCATTGTCTCCAGAATTGGAAACTGTTACAAACTATATATGGCATGTAGCAAAATTATACCGATACCAAACAATATCGGAATGGATGATAAGAGTTGAGCCTGCGCGGAAGTGTAATGGATATTACCCTATTCCTTTAGCATGGGGTTCCGACTTTGTGTCCATATACCGATTTGCGGGTTTTTCTAATATGATTGTAAGTGCCTATGACTATTTGACCTATTATAGGAGGGATGGTGATAGTATATCCATGAAAGTGGATAAAACTACCTTCCCGAAGTTGTCATCTTATTGGATTCAATATGAGGTGACAAATGAGATATTGGACAGACTAAAAGACAGCAATATAGATA
>ERZ1026894.1044-NODE-1044-length-17755-cov-14.267966_pt1 | contig 17755 bp, 19 predicted proteins | sample MGYA00380177_ERZ1026894 | MGnify/ENA primary metagenome ERZ1026894 (study PRJEB33269, sample SAMEA4719813) | human gut metagenome | biome: human-associated habitat; feature: organic feature; material: feces | place: Cameroon | collected 2013-10 ... | reverse complement strand
AAAAATGCTTCCAGCAGCTTGAACAACGGTGCCAGTATGGACTCCTTCTTATAATCTTTCAGATACGTCATTAATCGCTTCATAAAGTCCTCATTTCTATGCTTTTTCTATGCTTTACTATTTCCCGTTTCCCTTGAATTTAACACTTCTGCTGTTCCGTAGCAGACCGCCAGCGAATACCCCGCTTCCAAAATCTGTTCCCGGAAGCAGATCTTCTTTTCCTTCCATCTGCGCTCGTCGGAAAAGTCTTCTCCCACGACGCTGCCGATCCCCTGACCGGTATATTTACCGTAGGCTTCTTTTCTGCTCCACAATCGGTAGAACAGCTCGGTCCGTTTCTCCACGTCCGTCTCCTGCAGTAGTTTCCACTCTTCCTTTGCAAAAAAGCGCTCTGCTGTCCGTTCTTTGAAGGGAACCCATTTTTGGATATCCACTCCCACTTCTCCGTCGCTGACCCCACAGACCACATAGTCTCCGGAATGAGACAGATTATATTTTTTCGGGAAATTTACAATCTGCGGTTTGCCCTGTTCTCCATATTCATAGGAAAAAGAGAAAGGGGGCGTCTGCTCTCTGAGCATCCGTGCCTGCAGCACTGCAAGCAGTTCATCCTCTTCCAGGAACAGGATATCGGTATTCTCAATGCCTTCTGTCAGATCCATTGCCATCTTTTGCAACAGCATTCCGGCGCCGAGACTGGCTGCTTTGGCTCCAATCCCCTTTATCCGTTCTGTCTTGTTCCGTCGTACCGGATCCACGCACTCTGACGCTTCCCGTAAGAAGCTCTGTCTCGTCTCTTCCTGTGCCGGATGCAGATGCAATACATAAATTCCTACAGCCATGTCCTTCTCCCGGCAGATCGCCATATCTATTCAGCACAAAGGCTGTCGCATGGAAATTCCTGCGACAGCCTTATGATTATTCTTCCGGTTTTGCGGTGATCGCCAGATGCAGTTCGTCTAACTGCTTCTGCTCTACCGTACCCGGTGCTCCCATCATAATATCCATTGCGTTCTTGTTCATCGGGAAAGGAATGATCTCACGGATGCTTTCCTCACCACAGATCAGCATGATCATACGGTCTACGCCGGGAGCGATTCCTGCATGAGGTGGTGCTCCGTAGCAGAATGCATTGTACATGGCAGGGAACTTAGCCTTCACATCAGCTTCGCCTAAGCCTACCAGCTCGAATGCCTTGATCATGATCTCCGGATCATGGTTTCTCACCGCACCGGAGGACAGCTCTACACCGTTGCAGACCAGATCGTACTGGTATGCCAAGATCTCTAAGGGATCCTGATTGTTCAGCGCGTCCATACCACCCTGGGGCATGGAGAACGGGTTATGACAGAATTCCAGTTCTCCGGACTCCTCGCCGATCTCATACATCGGGAAATCCACGATCCAGCAGAACTCATAGCAATCCTTTTTCATATGTTTCTCACTGGCGGCACCTAACAGCTTTCTGTATACGCCTGCTGTCTTCTGTGCTTCCAGCTTCTTGCCTGCGGCAAGACCCACAAAGTCACCATTCTTAAGACCTAACGCCTTGATGACTTCTTCCTTACGGTCCTGTAAGAACTTGGAGATACCGCCTACGAACTCTCCGTTCTCATCTACGCGGAACCAGAAGCCCTTGCGTGCAGTCTGTACCTCTACCTCTGCACAGATCGCGTCGATCTGCTTACGGGTAGCGGTGAAATCATCTACTACGATAGCTTTTACGGTCTGACCTTCAAAAGGAGCAAAGCCGCAGCCCTGCATTACTTCCGTAGCATCGGTCAGCACCAGATCGATACGCAGATCCGGCTTATCGGAGCCGTACTTATCCATAGCCTCCAGATAAGGGATGCGTACGAAAGGAGCCTTGGAAGCTTCTTTATAAATGCCATACTTTTCAAATACGGGAGGCAGTACCTGCTCTACGATGGAGAATACATCTTCCTGGGAAGCGAATGCCATCTCCATATCCAGCTGATAGAACTCTCCGGGAGAACGGTCTGCTCTCGCATCCTCATCACGGAAGCAGGGAGCGATCTGGAAATAGCGGTCGAAACCGGATGCCATCAGGATCTGCTTGAACTGCTGTGGTGCCTGGGGCAGTGCATAGAACTTGCCGGGATGATTTCTGGCGGGAACCAGATAATCTCTCGCACCTTCCGGAGAAGAACAGGTCAGGATAGGAGTCGTGATCTCCATGAAATTCAACGCATACATTCTCTGACGCAGTTCTGCCACGATCTGGCTTCTCATCACGATATTTTTCTTCATGTTCGGATTTCTCAGATCCAGGTAACGGTATTTCAGACGGGCATTCTCGTCTGCATCCTTGGACTGATTGATCTCAAAGGGAAGTGCATTGTAAATACATTTTCCCAGAATCTCGATCTTGTCGGGCACTACTTCGATCTCACCGGTGGGCAGATTTGCATTTTTGCTGGAACGCTCTCTTACCACACCTTCCACGGAGATCGTGGATTCCTTGTTGATGCCATCCATGACATTCATCATTTCCTCGGTCTCTACTACCAGCTGGGTGGTTCCGTAGAAATCACGCAGAATGACAAAACCGAGATTTTTGCTGACTTTTCTCATGTTCTCGAACCAGCCGACCAGTGTGACTCTCTCACCGACGTTACCGATCCGAAGTTCATTACAGTTATGTGTTCTGGACTGAATCATTGCTTTTGCTCCTTCGTCTGTTGCTTTTATCTCTTTAATTCTTCTTTATAGAATTCCACGAATTCTTCGTAGCCTTCCTTATTCAGCTGTTCCTTCTGGAACTTCTTGTTCTTGTTCATGCGGGCTACCAGTACCTGGGTACCATCCTTACGGGCTTCCTGCGCCTGTGCGATCACTTCACACAGCCGTTCGCCGCTGACACCCTTCTCGATCAGGTATGCTACCTGCTTCGGTCTCGTGGGCACCTGGAAGCCTCTCTCCATGAGCAGCATGATGATACGCTCGAAGCCGATGGAGAATCCGCAGGCGGGCACATCATTGCCGGTAAACTTGCCGACCATCTTGTCGTAACGTCCGCCGCCACCGCAGCTGCCGCCGAATTCCGGCATGGCGATCTCAAAAATGGTTCCGGTATAATAAGACATGCCTCTTACCAGCGTAGCATCGAACACGATCTCGAAATCGGAAGCCTTCGTCGCTCTGACACTGTCCATGATCTCTCTGAGGCTCTGGGCGATCTCGGGCTCTAAGAATCCTTCCAGGGTATCTGCCAGATAAGCGACACCGTCCTCGGCACTTTCCAGTCCCTTGAACAGTTCCAGATACTTGTCTACACATGCCTTGTCAAAACCGTTCTCCAAAAGCTCAGCTTCCACGCCTTCCAGACCGATCTTGTCCATTTTGTCCAAAGTAATAAATACGCTGTCATAGGACTCTTCGGGGAATCCGCTGTAAGCAGCCATTGCCTTCAGAATACGGCGTTCATTGATACGGATCTGGAAATTTTTAAATCCAAGCCTGCCCAGTGTAGTGGTGGTCGCCAGGATCAGTTCGATCTCTGCTAAGTTAGACGGCTCACCGAGGATATCGATATCACACTGCATGAACTGACGGTATCTTCCTCTCTGGGGTCTGTCCGCTCTCCATACATTGCCCATCTGCAATGCCTTGAAAGGAGATGGCAGGGATGCCGCGTTATTGGAATAATAACGTACCAAAGGCACCGTCAGGTCATAACGCAGACCACTGTCCACTACCTCTTCCTCTGTGGTTGCGGCTGCCACGTTCAGTTTCTCGCCGCGCTTTAAGATCTTGAAGATCAGCTTCTCATTGTCGCCGCCCTGCTTACTGCTTAAGTTTGCAATATTTTCCACGCAGGGAGTCTCAATGGAAGTAAAACCGAATTTGCCGTAGGTGTCCTTGATGACGCTGATCACGTAATCACGGATCTGCATCTCCTCCGGCAGGATATCTTTCATGCCCGTTGTGGGCTTCTTGCTAAGTGCCATGGTCTTCTACCCTTCCGCTCTTATGATTAATTGCTCAATATCTTATATATGATACTTTTTTTCCGTTTCGCTGTCAACCCTCACGATTCCTGCTTTTGCTAGAAACAGGTCCCCCGGATCATCATAGAAATCCCCACCTTCATGACTCCCGCCAGCACCATGACCCAGATGGGGTTCAGCTTCGTCTTCCGAAGCAACACCACACAGATAACGAAGATCAAGACCATACTCCACTCAGTTCCCGTCAGGGCGATGCTCTCCCCACTTCCCCAGAATGCATTTTTGAGGATCAGTATCCCTGCCGATGCGATCATTGCCACCACGGCAGGTCTTAAGGACTTCAGTACTCCCTGCAGCAGATCCAGGTTACGATACTTCAGGTATAGTCTTGCCAGGATCGTCACAATAATGCAGGACGGCAGAATACATCCGGCCGTCGCCACCACGGCTCCGGGGATCCCGGCAATCTTCATTCCCACAAAAGTAGCGGAATTCACCGCAATGGGCCCCGGTGTCATCTGTGATATCGTGATCAGGTCTGTGAATTCGGATATGGTAAGCCATCCATGGAGTGTGACCACCTGCCCCTGGATCAGAGGCATTGCGGCATAACCGCCGCCGAAGCTGAACATTCCTATTTGCAGAAAGCTGAAAAATAATTGCAGATAGATCATTTTCCGGCCCTCCTTTTGGCAAGGAACGTCCGGGCCATGCCCAGCAATCCGCAGACGATCACAATGTAGATCACATTGATCTCCAGAATACATGCTGCCAGAAAAGCTCCTAACAGGATAACCAGTGACATGGGATCTTTTTCTTTTACGATAGGTGCACCCATATCATAGGTCACAGAAGCAATTACGGCTCCCACTCCTGCCTGCATCCCGGACAGCATCTGCGCCACGAAGAAGTTACTGCGGAATGCATTGTAGCAGATGGAGATCACGGAAATGATGACAAAAGGAGGCAGGATCGTTCCCAGGATCGCCACCAGTGTCCCCGGGATCCCGGCCAGCTTATACCCCACCACGATGGCTCCGTTGACTGCGATCGCGCCGGGGGAGGACTGGGCGATGGCCACCAGATCCAGCATTTCGTCTTCTCCGATCCAGTGGTATTCATCCACGAATTTTTTCTTCATCAGGGTGACGATCACATACCCCCCACCAAAGGTGAATGTACTTAAATATAATGTGGACAGGAATATTTTCCATAATCTCTGTCTGTACTTTTGGGTATCTTTTTCCGGCATATCTTATCTCCTGTTTCTGTTAACTTGTAAAAGCCCTCCGGAGTTCTCCGGAAGGCCCTTTGTATCATTGATTTACTCTGCATGATGCTCTACATGTTCAAACGTAAACACATTCAAAAACTGTTTTGCTCTCTCTGTCTTCGGATGCTCGAAAAATTCTTCCGGAGCAGCCTCCTCCACGATCTTTCCCTGATCAATGAAGATCACTTTGTCCGCTACCGCTTTGGCAAACTGCATCTCATGGGTGACGATGAGCATGGTCTTACCCTGCTTTGCCAGATCCAGCATAACGTCCAACACTTCTCGTACCATCTCCGGATCCAGTGCTGCCGTTACTTCATCGAATAAGAGGATCTCCGGATGCATGCAGAGGGCTCTTACAATGGCAACTCTCTGCTTCTGTCCACCGGACAGCTGTCTGGGATAGCTCTTCGCCTTATCAGCCAGACCTACGCGTGCCAACAGCTCCATGGCCTCTTTTCGCACTTCTGCCTTATCACGCTTCTGTACTTTCACAGGTGCCAGCGTAATATTGTCGATCACCGTCAGATGTGGGAACAGTTCATAGCTCTGGAATACCATACCGATCTTCTGCCGCAGGGTGGTAATGTTTTTGCTTCCCTTGCGGATATCCATTCCCTGCAGTTTTATCGTGCCACCCTGAATGGGCTCCAGTGCATTGATGCATCGAAGCAGGGTACTCTTACCGCAGCCGCTGGGACCTACCACTACCAGTACGTCTCCTTTTTTCACTTCCAGATTAATTCCATCGAGAATCTTCTGTCCTTCGTATTCTTTTGTCAGGTTCTCTATTTTCAACAATGTCTCTGCCATGTCTTCACTCCATTCTCATTCCAGCCCTGATCCAGCCTTAATTCCATTTCTTTTCCAGAACCCTCGCCAGTACACTGAAGGGCCAGCAGGCAAAGAAATACAGAACGAATACTACAAGGAATACGCCAAACGCAGCATTGGGACTGCTCATACGGTTTGCTTCAATGATCTGCTGCGCTACTTTTAACATCTCCACCACACCGATCATCAGCACCAGACTGGTAGTCTTGATCATACGGGTGATCAGGTTGATGGACAACGGGATCAGCCGCCGCACGGTCTGGGGAATGATGACATACAGATATGTCTGTATCTTACTAAGTCCCAGCGCCTCACTGCTTTCATACTGATGCTTCGGGATGCTGATCAGCGCTCCGCGCACCAGATCTCCCATCTCCGCGGTTCCCCACAGGACGAATACGATCACGGATGCCACCTCACCGGATAAGTTCCATCCCAGCGCTCTGGTGGAACCAAAGTATACAATAAATAACAGGACCAGCTGCGGCATGATACGGATGAATTCCAGATAGACGCGGAAAATCGCCTTCACCACTTTATTTTTTACCGTCATCAGTGCCCCCACCAGAATACCCAGAGGCATACTGATCAGAATGGACACAATACTGATCTTCATGGCTACCCACAATCCCTGTAAGAGGCGGAGCATGTTTGTGCCTTTGAATAAAACATCAATCCCCAAATCCGGCATAACGCATCCTCCTCTCCACCAATGATCCTATGATCGATACAGGCAACAGGATCAGCAGATAAAATACTACCAGGAGGAACAGACTCTCCGTAGTCTTATAATAGAGACCGATCAGGTCTTTGGCGGTGAACATCAGGTCCATCAGACTGATGGCACTGAACACGCTGGTCTCTTTTAACAGGAAAATAATATTTGCCACAAATGCGGGAATACTGGTGGACATTGCCTGCGGCAGGATCACATATCCCAACACCTGTCTGGAATTCATTCCCAGGCTGATGGCACTTTCACTCTGAATGGGTTCTACGGATTCCAGGCCGCTGCGGAAGCTTTCTGCCATATAGCTGCCGCCTAAGAATGCCAGACCGACTACACCGCACAGCTCTGCCGACATCCGGATCCCGATCTTCGGGAAGCCGTAATAGATAAAAAACAGCTGCACCAGAAGCGGTGTGTTACGGCTCAGTTCCACGTAGGCTGCCACGATCCACCGCAGCACCGGCACTTTATAGTATTGAACCGCTGCACAGATAAGCCCCACCAGGATCGCAAACAGGATGCCAACGATACCTATTTTCACGGTCAGAAGTGCTGCCTTTTCGTACATGGGCAGATATTTTCCAATAAATTCCCAGTTCATGTATCTATGTCCTTTCCGGTAAAGTTCAAAATAATCTTTTAGATTATATCAAATGTATTTCTCAGATGCAAGAAAAGACTGCGGCGGCAGCTTACGTGCCCCGCAGTCCCCTCTATATCATCTTATTCCCATCGTACCTTACTGTGCGTTTACTTTGCCGCCCTCTACTACCAGGCTGTCTTCATAGTCCAGACCATAGGTGTCTGCCAGAGTTGCTTCGTAGTCTGCATGGAAGAAATTCTCCTCACCCAAAGCTGCGATCTCATCATTGATCCAGTCAAGCAGTGTGGTGTTGCCCTTGGAAACAGCGGGAGCAATGGTGTCTGCACTGCCCAGAGAAGGGATACCTACGGTATATCCTTCGTTCTGCAGAGCGAATGCGATAACTTCGGTATTATCATTTGCCCATGCTACGGAAGTGCCGTTCTCGAAAGCTTCTTTTGCGGTTGCATAGGAATCAAACTTCTGTAAAGGAATGTCCGGATAGTTTGCGATCAGATATGTCTCAGCGGTGGTACCGGAGATTACAATGATGGAATCATCTGCATTCCAGTTATCTAAGGAAGTGATCACATTATCATCCTTGGATACCACACCAAGGGACACATTCATATAAGGAGAAGCGAAATCCACTTCCTCTGCTCTCTCGGGAGTTACGGTAAAGTTCGCAAGGATCACATCTACCTTACCGGTCTGTAAATACTCAATACGATTGGCTGCCTCGGTAGATACGAAGTTCACATCTACCCCCAGGTCTTCGCCGAGTCTTCTTGCATAATACACATCATAGCCCTGATATTCACCATTCTCATCCACATAGCCGAACGGGTTTTTATCGGAGAATACTCCAATGTTAATGGTTCCGCTCTCTTTGATCTCATCCAGGGTACGGTATACTGCCTTGCCGTCTGCTGCCGCTGCGCTTCCTGCGTCTGCGGTTTTATTGTCACTGCTGCCGCATGCAGTCAGTCCCAGTGCCAATACTCCTGTCAGTGCCAGTGCTAATACATTTCTCCATGCTTTTCTTTTCATAATCTTTTCCTCCTCTTTGCTGTCTTGCTTAAGTGTCGCATCAACTTATGGGAGGATTATATCCCCTATTTCATACTATGTCAATAGGAAAACAGTAAATTATTTTTATTTTTTTATTGTGCAAAAATGGAGCACCGGGACTCTGGGAGATTTCGTGCTCACCAAAGACCTGGTACTCCATAATTTCAATACGAATATGGCTAATCAATAACATTCCTCATACCAATAATGGGACTGTAATCCACTGCGCTGATGATGACACCCTTCCGTGAATTAGCGGAATGAATGATCTGCCCGTCACCGATATACAGTCCTACATGGGTACAGCTTTTCCCTCCATTGGAACTATAACATACAATATCTCCGGGCTGAAGTTCTTCAGAGCTGATACTGCGTCCGGCACCGGAATACTGTCCTCCCGGTGTACGGCTGATAGAATAGCCGAACTCCGCATAGATAAAGCACGTGAATCCGGAACAATCCGTACCCCCTGACAGACTGGAACCTCCGTGTACATACCGGTTGCCCAGATACTGCATGGCATAATCAATGATTCCTTGTCTGAGCTCCTCATTTGAGGTATAGGTTGTAGTGGGAAGTGTTATGTTCGTGATCACCTCCGGGGCATCCTGCTCGGCAGTCTGTTCTCTTGCCTGCAATGCCTTCTGTGCGGCAATTTCTGCCTGTTCCTCTTCTATTGTCTTCGCATAGATAAATTCTTCCGAGATCGTCACATATTCCGCAGAGACATAGCCTTCCTTGCTGTCGGTGTACTGTACCTTCAGCCAGTCTCCGTCATTCTCCAGAATTTTTACCTTTTCTCCATTGTCAATATAACCAATTCTTTTTGCATCCGTGGCAGGATCCTGTCTCACATTCAGACGGTCTGCGGTAACCACAGCATATCTGGTCACATAATTGTCTACAACCTCAGCTGCAGCATCTCCGTAAATGAAAAACTCTGCCTTGATGTAGCCCTCCACATTACCGGAGATGATCCGGAACCAGTCCTGATCCTCTCCTGCCACATCCAGGATCTGTGCCACCGCTCCGTCATAGATTTTGCCCACTACGGTACTGTCCGTGTTCGGTTCTGTCCGGACATTGACGTAATTCGTCACATTGGCGATCGCTAATGATGCATACTCATCTGCGTTCGTATCCTCTACGGAAGCTTCATCTACCGGAACATCCTCCGGATCCGACATTTCTTCCACTGCTCTGGGATCCTCAGTCTCGCCACCCTGTACCGCCAGCAGATCCTCTATGGTAATCTGTCCGGTAGCCGGGATCGGCTCGACACCGATCTGATGTATTTCTGCCGCATGTACTTTCCATACTGAGGCATCACTCTGTATTTTTAGTTCTCCGTTTCCTGCTGCCACCACCATACTGACTCCGGTGAGTGCGACCGCAAGTGCCATGAACACTCTTTTTTTCATTATAATCCCTGTTACTTCCTGCAACTTCAGTTTTCTGATGACGTTCGGAATTATAACACATACGATAACACCAGTCCACAAATTTTCCTAAATATCTTAAAAATGATTCTGCTGCAAAAGAAAACATAATAAATAACAAAATACATTTTTCATATCTCTTATTTCTGAAGTCCGGATCAAAAAACGCTTACCCCCAGTCCAACGGCACCCGGACCGGTATGCGTTGCAATGCTTGCAGACAGAGGGTTATAATACACATCCGCTTTCGGAAATGCTTCGGAAATCATTTCCATCCATTCATTTTTACATTCCGGGCTTAAGCCTGCTCCTGCTGTTCCAATATGTAACTGTTCCTCAGGTACATCGGAAAATCGGTTCCGGATATCAGCTTTGATGGCCTCCAGCATTCTCTGCTCGCATTTCTTCATATTGCCGCGGACTTTTGCAAAGGAATCCAATTTCTCCCCCTGAATTGTCAGCACAGGTTTTATGCTTAATACACTGCCAACCATTGCTGCAGCCGGTGTAATTCTCCCACCCTTTTTCAAATATTCCAGGGTATTTACTGACACATATATACTGGAACGGAGAGCCTCTGCTTCCAAAAATAACTTGATTTCCTCTGCACTCTTTTCTTCCATTGCCATCGCTTTTGCTGTCAGCACCGACTGCCTTAGCGTAACTGAAATCCTATGATTATCTGCAACGACAACTCTTCCCTCATATTCCTCTGCCATTGCCATTGCAGCGTGGCAGGAGTTACTAAGTCCACTGGACATCGGAATATAAACAACCTGATCATATTCATTCAGGAGCTCATCCCATGTATCCAGCAGATCCCCTAAAGCCGGCTGTGAGGTAGTTACTCTCTTCCCGGATGTAAGGGCATCCAGAAACTCTTCTTCTGTAAGATTTGTTCCCTCATAATATGTCTCATCCTCTATAATTACCGGCATGGGCATCACAAATATGCCCAGTTTTTCCGCTTCCTCTGCATAAATACCGCTATTTGTATCTGTTAATATTGCAGTTTTCATGTTCTTCTTCCTATCTCCCTCATACAAGAGTAATCAAAAATAGTGATAAGGCAAATGAGAACAGGCATACCACTATTCCGCCTATTAATTCCTTTGCCGTATGTCGCTTAAGATAAATGGAAGACCAAATAATCAACGCAGCGACCAATAAACAAGGGATGAAAACTTTCCACCCAAAAAAGTAGATCATCAGCACCAGCGGTCCTGTAAAGCTGCATGCATGCCCACTTGCCCGATAATGAAATGCTTTATTACATATTGTTAAAATAAGAACAGAAAAGAAATATGTTGAGCAAATGAGCAGCAGTGCGCTTTCTACATCTGAAAGAAGAGCCCATAAAAACGCAACACTATAACCAATAAGATTGGTAACAAACGCCAGCTTTCTCTGCCCTTCTCTTCCCTGCTTCCTGAATCCCGGCACAATTCCATTCAGGATGTATGCCAGGATCGGAACAAAGCCAAGAAGCACTATGGACACAACTATTTCCAAAGTATTTCTGAATATACCCTCTTTGTTAATGGCTAAAATAATAATAAGTACAGAAACCATAACCGGTGGAACATATAATGCTCTTATTATCTTCGCAATGCGTTCCTTGCTCTCCATGCACTATACCTCCTGCACAACTGGATTGATGTTACAAATTGTAACATCAATCCGTGCCTTTTTCAATCAGAAAGCTTCTCTTATCACTTATTTTTATAATTTTCATATGACTTAGGGCTTACTTTGGTCTCTGACCATAATTTATCAGCACAAGGTTTCCAGTTTCTTGCATACTCCTCACACTTTGTGCATAAATGCTCTGCTGTTTCCGGAGATTGTAAATCCGTGGATTTGGCACCTGTTTCCCTTACAATTAACTGGCATTCATGATGCTCCTCACACAACTTAATAATATCGTTTTTTCTCACAAGAGGTTCTTCTCCGGTAAACATATAAAAATAAACGCCTAATTCAGAAGTACATCAATAATTTTTGAAGCGGCTGCTCTTGCCGCAGTATGTCCTAAATTGCTCATTTTTCATTCCTCCGTTAGTAAATTTCTTAGTCAGCATTCATAACATCTGTTTGTGTATTTCTGATCATTCTGACTGTATTTGTTACAACCACCAGATTCATTATTCCATCAAGACTGATACCAAGTCCTACTACCCTGACGATCAGATCTGTGGCTTCCATCGGTGAAAACAAAAGAAATCCCCCGACAATCCCTGCTGCCAATGCTGTTATCAGGATCCATTTCCATCGCTCGATTCCAAATTTCCTGGCTTCAAAAGATGTCTGTATCTTCAATGCAGCATCTACCAGCATAAACATACCCATGCAGAAAGACAGAAATCCTACAATATGATCCGTCCGGAAAATCATCAGGGCTCCCATCATCACCGATACAGAATATTGATATTGCCACATACACATTCTTTGCTCGTTTTAAACTTCTCACTATATTTTCCTCCTTCCATCCATCGATCATAATCCAACTATGTCTTTATTCAAACAGACAAAAAAAAGACAGTGTCCTGTTTTTGGGCACTGTCAAAAATGTGTCTGATCTTTACATTTGTCTTCTTCTATTTGTGCAATTAATGCTTTAATCGTTGCCTGATAAGAAATGGACATTTTATAAATGAGCTTCTCTTGTTGTTCCTGCATTCCCCTTTGCATCCAACGGAGAATATTTCCGATCATGGAATTACTGTAAAAGTCAACACATTAGATTAATTAACCCTCTTCTGTCCCCAAAAGAATATTGACACGGTTCCCGGTCCTGTATGGCTGCCGATCGTAGTTCCGATATTGTTAATTTCCACTTTACCATTCAGTTTTGGGAATCTCTCTTCGATCTGTCTGGCAACCTCTTTCGCATCTTCCATACAGGCAGACTGACATAAATAACATTTTCCGGAATAATTCACACCATCATCAGCAAGCTCCTCCATTTTATCAACAGCCGCCTTGAACACTTTTTTCTTCGTTCTGATTTTATAGCGCGGAGTCAGTCTTCCCTGATCATCCATATTCAAAAGCGGGCAGATACTAAGCACCTGACCGATGGCTCCGGCTGTTTTTGAGATTCTTCCGCCTTTGATATAAAAAGATAGATCTGTTGAGAAAAACCAGTGATGCATTCGTAATTTATTCTCCTCTATCCAATGATATAATTCGTCAATCGTCATTCCCTGATCCCGTAATCCCGCCATGGTATCCATGATCAATCCATATCCGGAGGATGCGCCCAGAGAATCCACGATATATATTTTCCGGTCCGGAAATTCTTCCTCTAACATTCCTTTCGCAATATTAGCAGAGTTGATCACTCCGCTGATTCCTGATGACAGGCACACATGAAGGATATCCAGACCCTGCTCCAAAAAAGATCTGAAATATCCTGCAAACTCATCTGCATTAATTTGTGATGTTTTTGTTTCTGCACCGGCTGCCATTCTTGCATAAAAATCATCAAACGATATACTCTGCCCCAGATCATCCAGATAAGGTACTCCATCTAATTCATAATGAAAGCAAATATATTTTACATTAATTGCTTCAAAATGTTCTTTGGAAAGGTCTGCAGTCGAACAACAACTCAGCACATAATTATTCATTTCTATTTTCTCCCAACCAGCTATTGCTGTTTTTATATTACGCAACAGCTTTGCTGTTACATATTGTAACAGTAAATTCTTTCGATTGCAATTGTAATTTTACTACCGATAAACACCTGAAAATCCCAGCTTTCTATAAATGAATTCCAGCTTATATTGTTTTGCATGAGTTCGTTGTAAATGCTATAATACCTATAGTATTTTTACACATAAGATTGCGCCGCCACTTTGCAGGTTGCAGAAAGGCAGGAATTCATTTATGAAAAAAACAAATTCCCGGCTATACCTTCTTCTGATCCTTGTTCCGCTTATATTATTCGCCGGCATCATCGGCTATTATTTTTTAGAGCCGGCTGCTACCGGCGGTCGTCCCATTGCTGTCGCTGCTACTCCCACACCGGTTCCTTCTCCCACACCGCTTCCCACTCCCACACCGCTTCCTACCCCCACGCCTTTTTTGGAGCATGATATTACGCTCATGGCCGTAGGAGATAATCTGATGCACATGGGGATCGTGGCCAGTGGCAGACAGGAGGACGATACCTATGATTATTCCATGCTGTTCGATGGGATCCGCCCTTTTCTGGATACTGCGGATGTGAAGATCATTAATCAGGAGACCATCCTTGGCGGAAATTCCCGTGGTTTTTCCGGTTTTCCCTATTTTAATTCCCCCACTGAGGTCGGGGATGCGATCGCAGATGCAGGCTTCAATGTGGTATTGCATGCCTCCAACCATACCGCGGACCAAAAGCTGGATGGTTTATTGTATTGTGCACAATTCTGGAAAGAACAGCATCCGGATATTCTTGTGACCGGTATCCACGAAGATATTTCTCAGGCAGACGATATTCCTTTGCTTACCGTAGAGGATGTGACCTTTGCGATCCTGAACTATACTTACGGTGCCAATACAGAGACACTGCCCTTAAATCTTCTGGGGCATCTGAATCTTCTGTGTGCCGTAAATGAACAGACCGGGCAGATGGATTTTACCACGCTGAACCCTCAGGTCTTAGACGACATCTCCCGGGCAAAAGAGCTTGCTGACATCGTGATCGTCTGTCCTCACTGGGGAACTGAATATTCATCCAAGGCATCAGGTTATCAGAAAAAGTGGGCTGAGGCCATGACCGAAGCCGGGGCTGATGTCATTATCGGAACCCACCCTCATGTAGTAGAGCCTGTGGAATGGATCACCGCAGAAAACGGCAACGAAGCCCTGTGCTATTACTCTCTTGGAAATTATGTGTCCTCCCAGAAGAAAGCCATCAGCATGTTGGAAGCGCTTGCCTGGGTCACCTTCCATGTCACAGAAGATGATATTACGATAGACAGAGAACATACCGGAGCACTTCCTCTCGTCTGTCAGTATACTTCAGGACCGGTACGTTTTCAGAACGTATACCTGTTAGAGGATTATACGGAGGATCTTGCTGCATCCCATGGCATTCGTAACTACGGCGGCGTAACCCTCCGCCTGGAAGACCTGCAAAAATGGAGTACCGAGAGCCTGGGAGATTTCGTACTCACCAAAGATCAGGTACTCCATAATTCTAAATAGCCATATTCAAAAAAATATTGCTCTATTTTCTTTTTTGTCGTATAATACTTTTGTTGGTTAAAGCACTAATGCGTTGAAGCATTCAAATGGAGGTATTATATGGTACATTACGTGTTACTAAAATTTAAAGCGGGAACTGATGTGGATGCCATTGAGCTCAATATGCGTGAAACTTACCGCCAACTGGAGCAGGAACTGCCTTTTTTGACAGAGCCTTTCGTCTGGCGCAACTGTGTTGAGCGTGATTCCAATGCAGATATCATGGCCACGATTCATTTGGATAATGCCACACAGCTTAAGGATTATCTGACACATCCACTGCATGTGGCAATGGCTGATAATTTCAAGGATGCTGTGGTCACAAGAATTTCTTTTGACCACGAATAAATTGTGGGGGCTTACATAATGAATAAAAAGAATATTTTTGCAACTTCATATCTTGGTGTTGCCGCCGTATGGCTCGGCGGCCATTTTGGTCCGGGTTTTGCCACAGGAGCTTTCAGTGTCACTTATTATGTAAAATACGGCTGGGTCGGCTTATTCATGCCATTGCTTGCCATGCTGGTTACCGGTGGTGTCATGTTCTATATGACGGAATATGCCCGCAGTCACGGTACCACAAGTTACAAACCGTTTGTTTTGTCCTGTTATGGAGAAAAGGCGGGGAAATTTATCAGTATCGTTTACGATCTGCTCTTTCTGGCAACTGTTATGTGTGCGGGTGGTCTTGCCTTTTCCGGTGAAGCAAATGTCCTTATGAATTTTGGATTCAGCTATTGGGGTGCTGCCATTCCGACCATTATCATTTCGGCATTGCTCTGCCTGTATGGATCCAAATTACTCTCCAGGGCATCCAAATATATGATGTACGCCATTGTTCTGGTAGTCCTGCTGATTGCTGTATTAAGTCTTGTGTTTGGTCAGTATGATCTCGGTGCCGCTATCGCCGCAGCACCGGTAAGCACCAAAGATCCCAACCTGCTCTATGCTGTTTTCAGCGCAGTTTTATATGGCTGTTTCCAGTCCACGATCTGTTTTAATGTTATGTCTGTTGCCGATATTTTGGAAGACAGAGCCGCAACAAAAAAAGCAATCATTGCCGGCTATATCATCACTGTCATTCTGATGATCGCCATTGCTTTTACCCTGTTCTGTTATGTTACGGTGATCCCGGATCTCTGTAATCCCGGCGTTGTACCGGTTCCTATCATGGCAGTACTTGGCAGACTGGGATTCTCCTGGCTGACCTATGTCTTCGTAGCGCTGATGACACTTGCAGTACTTACCAGCGCCGCCGGGCTTGCAAATGCCGGTTGCGTACGTTTTAATAAACTGTTCTCCTTTATTGAAAACCAGCAGCTGCGCCGGGCAGTCATTACCGTCATCCTGTTAGGTATCGCCGCTTTTGGTGCCTCCTTCGGCATGAAGGCATTGCTTCAGAAGGGTACCAGCATTATCGGATATATCGGTATCCTTGCTCTGGTCATTCCGGCGTATACTATTGTACGTTCCAAGACAAAAAAAGATCACTAATATCTCCTAATTAAAAATACTCCCCGGATGATTCGGGGAGTATTTTTGATAGGATACGGTTTATTCATTATATATTGCATTAAATAGTCCAGCCAAATATTCTTTACTATCGACATCTTCTACTAACAGCATCTCTTGTGCACCTTCATACGGTAATTCATAAATCGCATTTACCATATAAGAAACTGCAGATTTTGTCGGTTTCACAAGTAACCTGTCATCATATATACCTCCGACGATTCTTTCGCGATAATAGATAATATATTCTCCCATCATTGCACGATAATTAATATCTTCTAAATCAGATAACTGCTCTAATATAAATTGCAAATATTCTTTGCTTGAAGCCACGTTTTTGCATGATTTTCTGGCACCGTTTTGGCACCACTTCTACTAATTTTCTATTTCTAACATACCACCACAAAGTCATTATACTAAAATTCTTATTCAATATTTGCTCAAAGCTGTTAAATAAATTTGCTTTATCCCCCTTTTTCTGCCTTACCATATAAATTTGATTGTCCATCAAATTTTATCTTTTTTTCATTGCATAATGTTTTAATAAGCTCTACATACCATTCTTCCGCCATCGGATGAACCTTAACTCCTGATATATATTTATTCAGACATTCAATTGATTGATACAAATCTATATTAAGTTCCTTTTTCTTCCAATGACCCATATATTCTGCTAATCTTTTTTCAATTTCGTTGATTCTATCTATATCCGCCGGTATTTCTTGCATTTTTTCATGAATTTTCCAATTAGCACCCTGACTACTTAACCCCATTATCTGATACCATCGTATATCATCAATGAGCACTCTCACTTCTGCTTCATGTTTAAATGCTCTTCTCTTATGAAAAAATGGTTCATATATACTCAGTCTTTCCTTTAACTGTAACACTTGCTCATGCATCAGATTGTCTTCAGGATCAACATCATATTTCACTTTCCTTATTTCGTACGAAATATCAGATTTATTTTTTAACAAATTTTTAATTCTTATATCCGTAGTTTTTATTTGAATTGCATGACGATTATACGAATATATTCTCCATAAGGCGTCACTATCAAATAAAGTAGACCAACATTGACCATATACGAAATATTTGCTATGCTCC
>ERZ1026894.1043-NODE-1043-length-17762-cov-2.850342_pt1 | contig 17762 bp, 6 predicted proteins | sample MGYA00380177_ERZ1026894 | MGnify/ENA primary metagenome ERZ1026894 (study PRJEB33269, sample SAMEA4719813) | human gut metagenome | biome: human-associated habitat; feature: organic feature; material: feces | place: Cameroon | collected 2013-10 ... | reverse complement strand
CGCGTGCGCGGTATCTGCAATAGTACGGATACCAGTGCATACGCCTACCTCAATTCGTATGTGCTGTTCTGCCCCGAGAAGCACTGTATCAACTATGTGGATCTGCATGGTCCCAATGTAACATGTACCTACGGTTCGTACAGCAACCCTACTGCCAATGTAGGCGTTGTCGATTCGGGCTATGGAGGTCAAGAGAAGTTCTATCGGCACACCGTGAACTGGGAACCGGATCGCTACGACCCATATACCTGCAACCAACTGCCTCTTATCCCCGATGGCGAGTTAGCATCCGTGCGCTTGGGTAACTGGAATGCCGGCGGAGAGGGCGAGGCTATCTCGTATCAATATACCGCCGACATTGAGAATGCCGCTATTCTGCTGCTTAAGTATGCCGTGGTACTCGAAGATCCGGGACATGGTGCTTCTGCTAACCCTAAGTTCTCGTTGGAGATATTTGGTCCCGATGGCTCATTGCTCAGTCCTACATGCGGTAAGGCAGACTTTGCAGCCGATGTCAATCGTAAAGACGGAGGTTGGCATGCGTGCGGTAATATATCGTGGAAGGAATGGACGACGATCGGTATCAACCTGGCAGAAGTAGGTGTGAAGACGGGCGATGTGCTGACCATCACCCTGACGACCCGAGATTGTGCATGGTCTGCTCACTTCGGTTACGCCTATTTCACTTTAGGCTGTGCCGCCGCACGACTGTATGGCACCAGTTGCGGAAATGAATCTTCTATATCTATTGAGGCACCGGCAGGTTTCCGCTACGAGTGGTACGACAAATATGGCAATTTCGTAACCAATACCAAGGAACTCTCTGTGGATGCTTCCGATACCACCACCTATCGTTGTCGATTGATTTATTTGGAGAACGAAGAGTGCGACTTCAACCTATACTCCTCGCTGCGTCCGCGTTTCCCGATTTCCGAGTTTACCTACAGTTATGAGCCGTCGAACTGCGAGAACAAAGTGCGCTTCTACAACAAAAGCCATATTATGACCGTTTTCGATGGCGATACAGCGCATAACTACGATGAGTTGTGCGAAGAATACGAATGGTATTTTGGCACAGGCGAAGTAAGTGTCGTCCGCAACCCCGTGTATGTGTTCCCGCAAAAGGGAGGTACATACCCCGTCACCTTGATATCTACCATCTCCGAGGGCTCGTGCTACGACAGCACCACGGTCTATATCACCCTGCCGGAGATCGGCGACACCGAACAGACGATAGACACCGCAATCTGCGATGGCAGTTACATAGTGTTTGGCAAGTGGTATGCCGCTCAAGAGCAGTTATACTACGACTCACTGACGAGCGTGGCAGGTTGCGACAGCGTGATCATATTGGACTTGAAGGTTAATCCTGTGAGCAAGACCTATCTGCCCGACACCACCGTATGCGCCGAGGTGCCACTCTGCATCGACGGAGACTGCTACAAGCATGCCTCATCGGGCAGTTTCGTGCGCTTCAAGCAGAACCAATATGGTTGCGACTCCACGATATGGATGAATGTGACCATGCAGGACTCTATCTTGCCAACCGTTACAATCAAGGAGCCGGAAGACGAACCCGGTTCAGGTACGATCACCATTAGCGGTAAAGGATACGACTATTTCTATATGAATGGTGAACGCTACGACACCACGCAGACTTATTTCACGGGCTACGATGGCGGCATCTTCGAGTTTGAGTTCTTCAACGACTTCGGGTGCTCTATCCTGCGTTCGGACACGATGAACTGCGAGTGCTTGCAGATCAGTGCCGTGGAGCCGGATTTCGTATGCGCCGGCGATGCGGAGATGACTATCTCGTTTGTCATCGATTCGGGTATTCCCACCACCTATACGCTACTCTTCGACTCGATAGCCCATGCGGCAGGATTCCGCGACCAAGTGGCACAAAAATACACCAAGAAGGCGCAGTACATCAAGATCCCTATTCCTTCTACCGCCACGCCGAACGAGTATCGTGCGCAACTCACCTTCCACAACCCGTTGGTTCAGTGCGAAGACATCGTGTTGGATATGCTGTTGCCGCTGCACTTCCCCGCCGATGTCATCTTCCAGCGTTGGGATGATGTGCTGTCGCTGAAGGGCGAGACATACAACGGCGGCTACACCTTCACCGCTTTCCAATGGCTGAAAGACGGGCAACCGATAAGCGGTGCCACACGCTCGTACTACTACGAAGAGGGCGGACTCGATATGGAGTCGGAATACCAAGTAGAAGTGGAACTGCCCGGTGGCGTGAGACTATCCACCTGTGCTTTCACTCCGCAACCGTACAATGCACCTCAGCAACAACCCAAGAAGATCATCGAGAACCAACGATTGGTGATCATCATGGACGGCGTGCGCTACAATGCACAAGGCAACAAGATAGACCAACAATAATTGAGCAGGACACATGAAAACAATTCGATTGATATGCACCTTGGTCTTGGCAACCCTGATGATGATGCCTGCTTATGCAGCACCCAAGAAACCTGCCATGAAGAACCAAAAGAAGACTTCACGCACCACAACCACCAACCCTGCGCGTCAGTGGGATATCCACAACATCGCTGTATGGGGCGGTGTGGGCTACTCGGGATTGGTGAACAACTATCCCGCTGCCACATCGGGAATCGGTTACACCGGCGATTTCTCCAATAAGTTTGTCGGTGGTGGTGGCGGAATGATTGGCGTAGGGTATGAATACAAATACAAGAACTTCATCATGTCTGTAGGACCTGAGTTCCGCATATTCTCCTCCACAGACAAGTTGCTGTTCGCTTCGCCTTACGACCAACCTTTGTCACAATATAATCAGACCAAGCATTACCAATTCGATGACCTGCGCGAGAATCAAGCCATCGGACAGATTATGGTACCTATATTGTTTGGTGGGACATTCGATATAGTCTATTTCAAAGCAGGTGCCAAGGTAGGCTATACCATCTTGGGCAACTATCACCAAAAAGGATTGCTCACCACTTCGATCACCGACCCTATGGCTTATGACCCCAATTGGAAAGATATAGCCTCACGAGGAGCCTATACAGATGCCGCTTTCGATGCACGTGGTAAGAACGCCTACGGATTGGATATAGCCGTATCCGCCGAGGTGGGTGTGAATCTCGACCAACTGCTGAGCAGCGATTGGCAAAAGGCCAATGATAAGCGTGCACGGTCCATTCGTATGCGTGTGGCGTTGTTTGCAGACTATGGAGTGGTGAATATGAATGTTGGCAACAATGCTATGGCTTTTGCCACAACCACCGAAGATGCCATCACCACCACCTCTCTCCACCAATCTGAATGGGCGACATCGAGCCTCAACAGCCTGTTGGTGGGTGTGAAATTCACCGCCATGCTACAGATGAACAAAGAGAAGAAACTCAAGAAGAAGACGCCTCTGCTCAATGTCTATACCACCGACGAGGTTACGGGCTTGTCACTGGGTGGTGCACAAGTGCAAACCAAAGCCGAGAATGGGCGTGTGCGCAAGAAGAATACCAACGGCAAGGGTATTGCCGGCTTCCGCCTGCCGGAAGGCGATTACACCATCACGGCTACTCGCCAAGGCTACATACCGAGCGAAGAGGTGGTGTTCTCGCATGTCGAGGATAAGGAGCAGGTGGATATCGCCTTGCGTCCGGTGCCTGTCTATTCGCTGTTTGTACGCAATGCCAAGACGGGTGAGAACATGGCTGCGCATGTGCGCTTCATCGACCTCAGTTCGGAGAAAGAGGTGGCCACGGCTACCACGGATGCCGCTACGGGCGGATACTCGATTGCGTTGCCCATGGGTAGCACTTACCGAGTACATATCGAGGCGAACGAGTTCTTTGCCGAGGAAGGCTTTATCACCAACCTATCAGCAACCGACAGTTTCTCGCTGCAACCAATCGAGAAGAAGAAAGCCATCGTGCTGCACAACCTCTATTTCGCTACCAACAAGACGGAGATTCTTGCCGAGTCGGAGGCAGCATTGGCAGACTTGTATGAGATGCTGGTGGAGAACCCGAATATGCGTATTCGTATCATCGGACACACCGATGCGGTGGGCTCTGACAAAGACAACCAGCGTCTGTCGGAAGGTCGTGCCAACAGTGTGCGCCAGAACATGATCGACCGCGGCATAGACCCGAGTCGCATCGAGGCAATCGGTAAGGGCAAGAGCGAGCCCATTGCGCCGAACGACACCGAAGAAGGACGCGCCAAGAACCGTCGTGTAGAATTTATCATCTTGTAAGTAAAACAACCATGTATCAGACTTGTAAGTATATCCTATTGTGTGCTTGTGCCTTGGTGCTCTCGGTGGTATCTTGGGCGCAAGCACCCGTGTACACCTGCGATTTTGAAGATGCGGCGGAACGAGCGTTGTGGACGCTGAATGCTGCCCGAGATGCTGCCACGCAAGCGCAATTCGAGAACAAATGGTATATCGGTGCTCCCGGGCATTTCGCGCCTACGGGAAGCCATGGCTTGTTTATCTCCGCAGACGATGGTGCCACCTCCAATTATGTCTGCACCAAGACTATGTTCGTGGCAGCCGCACGCACGATGCCCAATATGGCGGCAGGCGACTATACGCTGTATTTCGACTGGATGTGCAATGGCAAGAAGGCTTCCGGCGAAGGCTTGTATGTAGCATGGGTACCCGACAGCATCAAGATCAACGGTGCGCCCAACGCCGGTGGATTGCCCTCATGGCTCAAGCAAGATGATTATTTACGTCCTTATGTGGAAGGAGATACCATCTTTGGTGGCAAAGGGACATGGGAAATCGGACGCGTAAACATCAAGCACGATGGTACACCGCATAAGTTGGTCTTCCTATGGTTTAGCACGAAAGGTAATGCTGTCAACCCGGGCGCATGTGTGGATAACATCGAGTTGCGCCCTGTGAACCAATGTGCTGCACCTACCAATGTAAGCCATAGCATCACTGGGGACACGGTCGTCTTGAGTTGGCGAGGCAATGCCGCTTACTACAATGTCAAGTGCTACGACTTTAGCAACGACAAGTGGGTCGTACAAGATCATGTTACAGCCAAGACCTGCATACTGCCCGGTGTCTCTGAAGGTGTGCAAACCTTCATCATTCGTGCTTTCTGCGATGACAACACCGCCAGCGATTATGTGCAATATACCAAGTTGATTTACCACAAGGGTACACGCTGTATCGACTATATGGAACTGACCAACAATAACTGCTATACAGGTACTTATGAGAATCCGTTTTCTAACAAGAGGATGGTGGATAATGGTTATGCTGACCCCATGAGTTTCCATACCCTGCACTATATGCCCAACGAATACGATGAGAACACAGGCAGCGTGCTGCGAACTTGTCCGGAAGGGTACTTGGCATCGGTGCGCTTAGGCCCTCAAACGCAAGGACAAGGTTCTCACCGAGGACAAGGCATTGAGTTCAAATACAAGGTACCGCAAACCACCTCGATTCTGAAAATCAAATATGCCACCGTGTTGGAGAACGGACACGATCCTGAGGCAAACCCTCAGTTTTGGTTGGATGTGTTGGTCAACGGAAAGAAAATAGCCAACAGTTGTGGTTATGCTTTCTTTCAAGCCAATGATGGTGCCCAAAACGGTTGGAAAGAGGGTGCAAAAGGATGGGTATATAAAGACTGGACTGAGCATGCGATCAACCTTCGCGACTATGTCGGTCAGACGCTTACTATCCGCATTGCCACCACAGACTGCAACCAGACCGTACATGTCGGCTATGTGTACTTTGTGTTGGATTGCGAGGGTGGCGAGATTTCCGGTTTGAACTGTGGAGACAACAATCCCACCACCCATTTCACTGCACCCGCAGGTTTCAACTATGTATGGTATCTCCCGGAAAACCCGCAGGATACATTGGGCCGTAATCGAGAATTTGATATTGCACCGTTGGACACGAATATCTACAATGTCAATATCATCAACAAGAACAATGCCAACTGCTGGTACACCCTCACCGTGTCCGGACTGCCGCGTATTCCTACCCCTCGCATCACGTATGATGCCAAAGTGGAGCGTTGCAAAAACATCGTAACATTCACCAACACCTCCTGTGTATATCGTAGGAACCAAGTTACACAGCATATCGAAGCAACCACCGAACCCGTAACGGGATTGGAGTGGGACTTCGGCGATGGCACAGTGGTTGCCAACGACTTGCGAGGCACCGTGCAGCACATCTATCCCGACACGGGCGGCACATTCACGCTCCGCGCCACCGCCTCGGTGGGAGACGGCACGTGCCCCGTGGAAAAGACCTACACGATCACCCTACCCGACCTCTCCTCACCCACGACAGAAGTCGTAAAGCACATCTGCCGCGCGGACGCTCCGTTTGGTTTCCAATATGGTGAGAAGAACCAAACATACTACAGCAACTTAGACTCCACTTTCATCTACCTGTCCAAGGTTACGGGGTGCGACAGCCTTTGCCACTTGCAACTCTTCTTCCACGAGAAAGGTCCTTTCACGCAAAAAGATACGATCTGCAGTGGCGAGACGCTGCAATTCCATGGTCAGATACTTACCCAAAGCGGTACATATACAGCCAACTTGACGAATGACTATGGCTGCGATAGTATTGCGCAGATAGATCTCTTCGTGGATCCGAGTTTGAATGTTCGTGTCCCGGACACGGTTAATATCTGCCCCGAAGAGAGTATGATAACCATCCCGTTTGCCTACGACACCGTCGGTCGATTGGATAGTCTTTCTCTACTCTTCAGCCCGCAAGGATGTGCCGCAGGATTCCTGTCGGAATACACGTTCTCATCGGACATACACAATATGATTCTCAACACACCTGCTGCCATTCGCCCCGATGTGTATGCAGCCTCATTGGCATACAATACACCTCTGTGCGAAGCATCCGAACGCCCCATATACGTGCAAGTATGCTATTCCGCAAGCATCATACAGCAACGCCCGCGTCTGCTGATGTTGCTCAACGAAGATTACAATGGCGGCTACCGATTCTCCACATATCAGTGGTATCGCGACGGACAGCCCGTAGAGGGAGGCACCGGTCCCAATCTCGCAGTCTCTGCCAATGACATGGGACACGAGTACTATGTCGTTCTCACCCGAGAGGGAGAGACCACACCCGTTCGGACCTGCTCTGTGTGGTATGGCAGAACGGCGGTGGACGAAGTGCCTATCTCTGAGATCGACGGTCCATTGCAGGTCTTCAACGCATTGGGAGTATATTTGGGCGAAGTACAACACAAAGACGAACTCAACAACTTATCATCAGGAATCTACATCGTAACGAATGGCAACAAGACGGCAAAAATGGTACGTTAGTACTCTGTGTTTGTTATTTGCATGTCACCTCTCTGCACAAGAGGTGGAATCCGTGTACAACACCTACTCCGGCAGGAAACCACGGCACTACATGACTATCTCCGTAGGAGGTGGCGAAGCCAACAATTTCGGCAAGCACATCAATGCGCCCACCGATACGATCACGCACCTCGGTGGGGCAGCGGCAAACGTGGGGTTACACTACGAGGTGCAGCGTTGCTCATGGATCTTTGGTATCGGCGTAGAAGCGCAATATCAATACCTGCGCGACCGACTGTCGCCATTCACCGAGATGGAAGACTCTTTGCGTGTATATACCGTGGTGGAAGAAGGTTGGCCCGACCCGTTTCTTGACTCCATTGCCTATTCGTATCGCTACGCGGACTACAGAGAGTCTGGGCACCACGGTTCTGTGGCGGTATCCGTCTATGGAGGCAAAGAGTTCATCGATGCCATCTACCTGCTGTTAGGTGTCAAACTCACCGTTCCTATTCAGTCGTGGTACAACGTGGCAGCCCGATTCAGCACCAGTGCTCGCTACTCGTGGGCGATCGACGACTTGTCATCGATGGGCGTATTCAGCGATAATGAATTGCATGCTTATGGCGTATTTCAAGAACAGGAGTATAACTACCGCAATACGTACAAGGACTATCTCCGCGTTGCACCATTCTTCGAACTCGGCTACAATATCCCCTTGTGGGCTGCCAAGACCAAGATGCGCGTAGGTGTCTATGGCTCGTATGGCTTTCGCTTGGGCAATAACCCCGGCAACAAACTATCCGATTACAGCAATGTAAATAAGAATTGGGGAGATGCCCAGACCACCGAAATGCTGGACAAAAAGATCAAATGGTCTCCCCTGAACCGTTCCAACCGCTACAAGTCCCCACCTCAGAACTTGGAAGTCGGGGTCAAGTTCACGGTACTCTTCGACGTAACCACCGAAAAGAAAATATGTAACTGCTACTTCGAGTATTAAGCAGGACTACAAATAAACTTCATTATTCACTACTAACAACAAACTATCATGAGACAAAAACTACTCTCAGTGCTACTCTCCTGTTTGGTAACAGTGGCAGTATTCGCAGGCAAGGAGGAATCCTATGTCCTGCACCAAGGGTTTGAAGACGGTACCATTCCTGCCGGTTGGACACAGGAATATGGTACTGACATCCAACAACCTTGGGTGGTGGAGTCCGCTAGCGATGCCTCCTATCCTAAGGGAGCATTTGCCGGCAGTAAGTATGTTGCGTTGCGAAACAATACCTCGCAGACCCAACACTTCGTGACAAAGTTGGTAACGCCCGTCTTCAATATCGAAGAGACGTTCCAACCGATTTTGGTTTTCTCACATGCGCAAGCACAGCGCACCGGAGATGTGGACATCCTGCGTGTCTATTACCGCACGTCCGCAGAATCGCGCTGGGTCAAGATTGGCGAATACACCAATGCTCTCGCTAAGTGGAAAAACGACACGATCAGCCTGCCCGCAGCCAATGCCACCTACCAGTTGGCATTCGAAGGTACGGATAATTTCGGTCGCGGTATTGCATTGGACGAGATCATCGTTCGCCCTATGCCTACTTGCGATGACCCAAACAACATATCCACTGATGGATTAACCGCCAACTCGGCTATGCTGCGTTGGAATGCATCGTTGGATGCCGACAGTTTCCATGTCGTATTGAGCAAAACAGAAATTGCAGATCTTGAATCCATTACAGGTGCTGTCAAGGACACATTCGTCTATGACTTCCAATACGCAGCCACCAAATTGGAGCAGAACACCCTGTACTATGTTTACATCCAAGCCTACTGCGTAGGTAGCACATCCGAATGGGCATCCTATAGTTTCCGTACCAAAAATATCGCCACATTGCCCTACAAACAAACTTTTGATAAGGACTATGCTTCAGGAACTGTCAGTCACATGAATTATTGGTCTCACGGCACGAGCATCAAGAAAGACGACGGCTCCATGGAATACATGCCGTTTGTCAATCAAAACACCGGCGAAACCCGTCGCAGAGACTATTCTTACACCAATACCACCTGCCTTGTCTTCACCGGTGCACGCAACATGGAAGATGCCATCCCGGCGGGCAATTATGTCTATGCTGCCACGCCCGAATTGGCTATTGATGACATCAAGAAAGCACTCGTTACCTTCTGGGGTACATGCTACAAGTATGTCGGTGCCGACTATGAAAGCGGACTGATTGTGGGTGTCATGACAGACCCTGCTGACTTCTCCACCTTCGTACCGGTGGACACCGTACACATCAATAAGGCGAACCAGTTCAACCGCTTTACCATCTACCTCGATGAGTACAAAGGCGAGGGCAAATATATCGGCTTCGCCTCCAACTTCATGGACAAGGACAATATCTTCTACTTGGACGATATCGAAATCAAAGTAGCACCCGCTCAACGGGAGATTACCGACCTCAGCCTCACACAATCGCGTGCCGGCTCGTTTGTTGTCAATGCCAAGATGAATGGCAACACGCAAATGGAGTTGTTCATCACGCGCGACTCTATCAACGCCAAGAACGGTTCTGTATTCTTGGATCCTACATTGCTGCCCGAGAGTTACATCTTGAAAAAGCAAGTGATTTCATCGAGCCAATTACCATGCAAGGTCGAGCATAACGCCTTTGGTCAGTTTGTCCAAGTCTATGCACGCCCTGTAGGTGGCAATGATTTCACGCTGCCTGTCAAATTCTTTGCGCCTACCAAGAAGATAAAGGGGGCAAGTACTACGCTTCTCAAACCGACAACTTCACCAGCGGATCATCCTCCTATTCTTACCCATTCTCCATCATCACCACGGGACAAGAAACCTGCAATACGATGGTTTGGCCATTCGTATATTCTTCCGATCCTAAATCAGGCAAGTATGCAATCTCTTTGGGTATGCGCCAAGACGAGTACTCGGAAAACGATATCCGTTGCAAACAGCAATATGGCGACTATATCGCTATGCCCGATTGCGAGAATATCCAAGAGGTATTGCTCAAGTTCTATATGCGATGCTATGGTGCTACTGCCAATAGCAGCCGTGTCGCAGTGGGTGTGATGTCCGATCCGTATGATATCACCACATTCGAAACGGTAAAGGTCTGCGAGGCACCCGATGCTACATATCTGCCTTTTGTCATCTCATTTGCAGACTACAAAGGCAAAGGTACTTTCCCCGCTATCATAGCTATCCCCGCTGACAACAAGCACAAGACTAGTAGTACCGGTGGTTCAGAAACATACGATACCTACAACCTGTCCTATCAGCGTATTGACGACATCACCCTCATGGGAATGGATGGCTGTATCGTTCCGTCTGAGATCAAGGCTGTGCCTACCGACACTGCAGCAACCATCACATGGTCTGCCAATGGTATGAACAAATGGGTGGTACGCACCTATGATGTCACCATGGATCGCTCGACTTCTACTGTCAAAGAGGTCGTTACCCTCCGCGATTCACTCACGGTAACCTCTCCTTCAATCGTATTGAAAGGTCTCACACCGCATACCAAGTACTACTACTCCGTAGCCGCTATATGCGCAGACTCACTCACCGAATGCGACAACTATCCGCTCACCACCGAATGTGTGGCTGCCGAATCCGTCCCCTATATCGAAGATTTCGAGGGTTGGACAGGCGGTAGCAGTGTGGCAACACCGGAACCCATGTGTTGGACTTTCAATCGTCAAAGAGTGGTGAACTCATACGGTGGACCGGACTCCTACTATCCCTACATCTATACCGCAAGTGCAAGTGCACACGGTGGTAAGATGTGTTTCAGTTTTGCATATTCTTCCAGTAGCAGTGCTGTCAAACCCAAATCTGCACACTTGGCATTGCCGCTTATGGGCGAAGATCTCAACAAACTGCAGATGACGTTCTATGCCAAACCGGCAGGACCGGCATACATCGGCGATACACTTTATGTAGGTGTGATGACCGACCCGAACGATGCTGCCACCTTCGACACCATTTCTGTCTGCCGTATGGCGGAGAATGCATACGCCGAATTCATCGTGCGCCTTGAGAACTACAAGGGTACAGGCAAGTATATCGCCTTTATGGTGCCGCTCGCCAAAGCAACTCGTGGTATCTATATCGATGACATCAAGGTGGACTACCTATCTGATTGCGTAAAGATACAGGCTGTTTCTCCGCGCAACACTTCTACCACAGGCGCAGACATCTATTGGCAGAAAGGCAATGCTACCAAGTGGCATGTATTGCTCACCACCGACACGCTGTCTTTGGGGTCTATCGTTAATGTAGATGGCAAGAAAGTATTGGCTTTGGATACCGCTACCACGATGCCTTACCGCATAAACAAATGCCCGGATCCAAATACTAACTACTATGTATATGTCCGCGCTGTATGTGGTGAAACGAATCTTGGAGATTGGTCTATTACCGCTAAGTTCAAGACCACCTGCGTACCAAAAACCGCCGGTGAATTAGGGTTGATTGATTTCTCCAATGAAGACGAGTTGGACTGCTGGACAGTAGGCGTACGCGAGGGCACAACCTCTGCGCCATCGCGCGATAGCTATAAATATCTCTACATATTCAATACCGCGACATCCGATGGTGCGTATGCTATCATGCCATTGATGGATATCGATAGTATCGCACGCCTGCAGGTTAGTTTCGATGCACATGGTGGTACAGGTAAAGACGATGTTCGCCAAATCACAGTGGGTGTCATCTCCAACCCTGCAGACCTCTCCACCTTCACCGCTATCCAAACCCTGTCGCTCAACCAAGTGTCGGCAAAAAATGCTTCTACCGATTATGGTTTCAAAGAGGCTGCACGCTACACTGTGCGCTTTGATGGCTATGACGGAGACTACAACGGCGACTATGGCAAGCAGATTATGTTCCTTTCGGAATCCGGAGACAAGAAGAATTATGTCTATATCCGCAATATCAAGGTGGACACCATCGGCACTTGCATGGAACCTGTATCCGTAGTTGCAACCGAAATCAACACCTACGATGCTACCATCCAATGGGAGAAATTAGGTGGAGATTATCGCGTGCAGTTGCTGTCCGCTGATGCCACCGATGTGCTGCAAGACACCATTGTCCGCGACACCACATCGGTACATTTCACCGGCTTGGAGATGCTGACAGAGTATAGCGTACAAGTACGCCACATCTGTGGTGTGGGCGATACCAGCAAGTGGTCCAACGCAATTACCTTCAAGACCACATGCCCTGCCACATTCTCGTTGCCGTACAGCGAGAACTTCGACGATTATTCCTCCGGCGCAGGCAACCTGCCTGACTGTTGGGAAGGATTCACAAGCAGTTCTACAGCCTATCCGTATGTCTATTCCTCCGCAAAGAAAGACGGCAAGAACGGACTCTACATGTATCGCGGTACATCCAACTACAGTTACGCCGTGCTGCCGAAGTTCGAAGGTAACATCAAGGATATGATGATCAGTTTCGACTATCGAAATGCCAATTCATCTTCTTATACCTGCTACTTGGCAGTAGGTATAGCCACCGATGTTACAAGTGCTGCAGGCATTGACTCTACCTTCACGCTCATCGACTCTATTTCTGCCCCGGCATACAAGACTCCGAACAATGTTTGGCATTACTATTCCGGTATGTTGGATTCCTACACAGGCACAGACGGTTATATCGTTCTTATCGCTCCCAAGGCTGATAAGAGTGCCAACAGCGGTGCCGTATATGTGGACAATCTCATTGTCGAGAAAGCGCCTACTTGCTTCCGTCCAACCAACTTCTCATTCGTTTCTGCAACGGCATCATCCGTCACCCTGACATGGACTCCGTTCGGCAAAGAGACAAAATGGGATATCGCCTATGTACCTGCAGGAGGCGACATCAACGGTGCTACTATCGTTACGGTAGATACCACCACGGCTACCGTTACAGGTCTGTCCCATTCTACCAACTACGACTTCTATGTTCGTGCTAACTGCGGCAATGGTGATGTTTCCGGTTGGACGGCAGATGCTTTGACACACAACACCTTGTATCGTGTAGAATTGGCTGACGCACATTGGAACTTCGACAATGCGGCTACCCAAGTAACCAACCCGCTCGGAGGCTCCAACAAGCAAGAAGCAGGCTGGATGTTCGGCAACACAAAGAACCAAGGTGCAGGCTATATGCCATATAGCATCAAGAACTCCTACTACAGTGCAGGACCGAAGACACGCAATAGCCATTATGCCTTGTCCGACAGTTGCGCACTGAAGTTAGGGGATACCAATAAGTCCAACAATGGTGCTTATGCTATCTTGCCGGAAATCAACACCGACTTGAATGCGGTACAACTGCGTTTCTCGGGTCGTGCTATCTACGCTGAGGGTTGTGAACTGACCAACACCGATTCCCTCTACACCGTTACATATGCCAAAGGTGACTATAGGCATGCCGTTAAGATTGGTACACTCACCAATCCGTACGATATCTCCACTTTTGAACTCCTAACCGACTATCAATTCAAGGAGGTTACTGACGAGAAGACCATCGTGGCCGATGGCTATTGGGAAGAGGTTGTCGTATCTCTCTACGGAGCCAAAGGCAAGTATATCGCCTTTGTATCTGATTATGATGCTCCCAATGTGGTTTACATTGACGATGTAGTGGTAGAGACAGAGACAGGCTGCAATGCACCTACGCGCATACAAACCACCGAGTTAATCCACAACAAGGCTGCATTCACTTGGCTGTCCAACAAGGCAAAGTGGAATGTGAAGATCACTGCAGGCAACGACAGTCTCGTAGATCAAGCCGAGGTAACGAACAAGGCCGAGTGGACAACCACCAGACTCACCGAGCGCACCGACTATGTATTTGCTGTGCAAGCGGTGAATACAGACGGCACTACTTCCAAGTGGGCAACATATCCGTTCTCCACTCCTTGTACTCCTGCTGCTCAAGAGGCGTATGTTTACAACTTTGAGGATGATTTGGAGCCTTATATTGGTGCGCTAAATCTCCCGGGTTGTTGGATGGGCGGACAGATGATATTGGGTGGTACAAGCACCACCAATATGCCGCAAGCCATTGCTAACACTGCGACTTATCAGTACTCCCGCAATGGAGATGGGGTGACCACGGCTCGTGCATTGAGGTTGTGCAATACTTCCTCCTATGCCAATTCGTATGTGATCCTGCCTGAAACAGGGTTTGAATTGGATAGTGTTTCCCTCCATTTCTGGGCACGCGCTGCATACTTCTATACGATGGATTATAAGACTGCAAGTATGCGTGGGCGACTCTATACTGCCAACAACAAGTACCAACGCAGCATTGTGATAGGTGCTATTGCGGATGTTGAGGATATGAGTACATTCGTGGCTTTGGATACCTTCACCTACTCGCAATCGTGGAGCAGTACGACCAATGTCTTTGCTTATAAGGATGAGACCGGTAACAACTACTGGGAAGAGGTGCTTATCCCGCTGGCGAAGTATGCAGGCAAGGGACGCATCATGATTCTCTATCCGTCCAATGGTCAGACTTCCTACTTCTTCATCGATGATTTGGAGATCGTTGCAGGCGACTTCTGCACTTCGGCTACCAACTTGCGCGTTTCCGGCATCACGGCACATTCGGCTAATTTGTCTTGGAATGTAGTGGGCAACGACAGTGTACGCATGCAGATGGCCACCACCGCCGACTTTGATTCCACAGCCATAGTACTTGACACCGTTCTCCACAACGCAGCAGGCAAATATGCTGCCAAGGGGCTCAAGTCGGGACAAGACTACTACTTCCGCGTACAGCACTTCTGCAGCGCAGAAGAGATCGCCGATTGGGCTATGAGTGATAAGTTCATCACCGACTACGATGTTCGTTTCTACGAGGACTTCTCCGAGGTTCGTACCTACCCCGTAGATTGGAATCGTGCTATCGTAGATCCGCAAGAAATACTCACCGGCAAGACCAAGTTGGCGGACAAGTATAGCACCGAGACGGCAGCAGGTTGGACACGTGCGGCTGCCGGAGGCCTGATTGCGGACAACGACATACGCGTGGAAACCGCTTATGGCACAGGCTCGACCAACAACTATTGGCTCATATCTCCTGTTATCAACACCACCGATGTGGCTACAGGTACCAACTTGAGTCTGTCGTTCCGACTCGGATTGAGCAACAACAACAATGGTCTGCCCAACCCAACGCTCGAGGACGATAAGTTCTTCGTTGCCGTGTCGGAAGATGCAGGTCTCACTTGGAAGCAAGAGAACACCACTTGGTGGTCCGACGCTGAGGCCGACAACGCTGCTTATTCCTACAAGAGCATTCCGTTCGGCGGACAGATCTACAATGTGGATATGACCAAGTATGTTGGCAAGCGTATTCAGATTGCCTTCGTCAGCACATCCAATAAGACGGCTTCCAAGAACTATGTCCGCTTGGCACAAGTATCGCTCAACACGGTATCTACTACCACCTACGCAGAGTCTATCTGCCGTTGGGAGGACTATAGCGATGCCAACTTCGACTTGGATGCTATGAACTTGCAAGTGGGCGACACCTGCTTCCAACGCTATCAGCAGGCTAAGAAAGCCGGTGTAGCAGACCAACATGTGATCATGAATCTGACCGTTTATCCGGACACCATGACCACAATACCTGCTACCATTTGCGAGGGTGAGGATTACACATCCTTCGACTTCGACATCAAGAATGTCACCTCCTCACAGATCTACAAGCGCAAACTCGTAGGTGCAAACGCATGCGACTCTATCGTATTGTTGGATCTCAAGGTGTTGCCTCGTCTCACCGAGAACAAAGAGGTTACTATCTGCCAAGGCGACTTCTATGAGTTCAATGGCACGAGATACTATACCAACACCACACATGCTGACACACTGAAGTCTGCTGTTACGGGTTGCGATAGTATTGTTACCCTCTACCTCACGGTGAATGCTATTCTCACCGGCGAGTCTGAGGAACACCTCTGCCCGGGTGAAACCGTAGCATTTGGCAAGTTTGGCAATATCTCGGAAGCAGGTACCTATGTAGATACCATCAAGAATGCGTTGGGTTGCGACAGTGTGGCTACATTGCATGTATATACCCACCCCGCTGAGAGCACCATCATGCGTGCCGCTATCTGCAAGGGTTCTACCTACAACAAGTATGTATGGTCGGGTCTGACGGCTGCGGGAGATTATCCTTCCAAGCAAGAGACCGTATGGGGTTGCGACAGTATTGCTACACTCCACTTGATGGTTGTCGATGCCGATTTGACGCTGAAAGACTCTATCGCAGTCAATCAGTTGCCATACATGCTCGAGGATATGGAACTCCTGCCTGTTGGTACGGCTGAAGGCACCTACACTCGCATCGTTGAACTCTCTTGTGGTTCTGTAACGCTCACCATCGTGGTAGGCGAACCCACAGGGCTGCACACGGTATTCGCAAGCAGTTTGGCTATCGCACCGAACCCCGTGAAGGCAGGTCAAGACATTCGCGTCTTGGGCGCGTTTGCTGAGGATGCTGTGGTAGATGTCATCTCCACCACAGGAGCACGTATCTATCATGCAGAGAACGTGCCAAGTCCTATCACGGTTCCAGGTATCACTGTTGCAGGTATATATCTGGTTACAGTAACATCCGGTGGACAGGTATTCCAATCCAAACTGATTGTACTATGATTATTCTGACAATCTGATTGCGTAGCGATGATTCTAACAGATTTGGTTGGTAGTCTGATCTTTATGACAATCTGATTGCAGCATAATCATTCCATGGGAGTGGGGCTTCTGCCCCACTCCTATTCTTTCCCCAAAAGTATACTAACTTTGGGGATTATATTCCGAAAACTATATAAAGTCCAAATAGAAACGCAATTTTTAGTTCCCTCAGTTCGTTGAAGGTACCGAAACGGGCTGAGGGAACTAAAAACTCCAATAGCAATGCAATTATAAATAAAAAAACGGGGAAGGATTTGCACCCTCCCCGGAAATTAGTTAATTTTGTGTTGTTATGAGTAAACGACTAACTTCGGAACAAAGGTACGCCATTTATTGGGGATTGGCAAAAAAACAGAAGAAAAAAAGTATCGCCTTGGAGATTGGCGTCCACCCCTCAACTATCACGCGTGAGGTCAAACGGAACGCCAATCGGGATAATAACTATGTTTTCACTATTGCTCAAGAGAAATGTGAAGCACGCAAACATAGTACCTTAGGCAATCATCGCAAGGATGAAATCTTGTGGTGGCGTGTGGAACAGATGATAAAGGATGAGGATTGGTCGCCCTGCCAGATAAGTGGCGTGCTTGCTAAAGAGGGTATTCATATATGCGCTCAAACCATTTATAATCATGTCCATGCAGATACGAAAGGAGAATTGGCAAAGGGCAAGTTCAACTTGGAAGTGCAAAAGTAGTGGTTCAAAGGAATATGTTTTATAG
>ERZ1026894.1042-NODE-1042-length-17777-cov-8.673513_pt1 | contig 17777 bp, 20 predicted proteins | sample MGYA00380177_ERZ1026894 | MGnify/ENA primary metagenome ERZ1026894 (study PRJEB33269, sample SAMEA4719813) | human gut metagenome | biome: human-associated habitat; feature: organic feature; material: feces | place: Cameroon | collected 2013-10 ... | reverse complement strand
GATAATACTAATAACCAAAAAATTATATAAGAGTTAACACATGACATTATCCTCCATAAGTATTTGTGGTGCCACCTGTGCCTTGGAACACAGGCTTTGTCTCTGCACCTATACAGAGCACATCGAAGGCATCAGAACCATCGGTACGTGCTTCAAGTTTGTCCTCCTCGGTCTCTGCCAGCTTCTCACCTCGCTTATCTTTCTTGCCATTATATACTCCTGCAGAGGTAATGGAGATAAGCAGGTCGGGATTGTTATCTCTATTGATGAGCACCTGCAGGTTGCCTCTGCCACGCAGCATCTTATTGATAAGCGCATTCTTCTCGATATGTCCCATTGGATTGCCAAGGTAGACATCTCTGACAGCCCAGCCCATGGAGCGTAGCGACTTGAGAACCTCTCGATGTGGGTCGTTGTAGTGAAGTCCCCAGTTGGTGCCAACCATGGTGGAGTCGTAGTAGAATATCACCTGCCTGCGACGATGGAAGTGATAGTACTTGCTGAAGTCTTCGAGTAACTCAGGTATCTTGCGTTCATATTTTACGAAGAATGATTTTATAATCCTCAGTTTACCATCCTTCACTTGACCAACCACGAGCCAGTTGATAAGGTTGTTGCTGTCGAAGGCTATGAGTAGAGACAACCTGTCGTCGCAGTCGGCATCCATTCTGCAGTCGTTAGGTATAATGCCACCTTCAGCATTATCGAGAGTGTGGAGGTTGAGCACCGATTCGTTGGGAGCGGTATAGAGATTAACATCCTCACGCAAACCGCCATAGAAGCCATCTGCAGATACTCCCACTCGTTGGCACATTATGGATGTGGCAAAGGTTAGTGGAGGCAAATCGCGCTTGGCTCTACGTATAAATTCTTCGCCCAGCAGGGCGAGATTCTCGATACTTGAGTACTCCTTGTATAGTAGACAATTGGAGCGGAAGAAGTTGAGTTGAGCATTCAGCTCGTCGAGTCGCTTGTTTATAGCATCGTGGAGTTCTGGACGCTTAGCAAGTTTCTGCTTGAGCTTCCATATCTGGAAGATTATTCCCTCGATTACCTTTACAAGTTCAGGATCTTGCTTATCCTTATAAGAGAGAAACCACGAACCTTTCTTTGTAATAGGCATATCTGAAGTGATTGTCATGCCATGGTGGAGCGGAAAGTTCTTGAAGTACATTTCGTTTCCACGGTTGGCTTGAAAGGTTTCGTCCTTCAGCTGCTCGTAGTCGATAAACTTTGCCTCGTCGATGATGAGATAGTCGAGCGACATAGAGTTGGAGGTGCCGCTACGATCCTGAGATATCACGTTGCACACGGAACCATTATAGAAGCTGATGGTGTTCTCCCAGTTGGCAGGAGTAAAGATAGGTGTCTTCCAATGTAGGCGCTTCCATGGTTTTTTGCCAACAACATAGTGCAAGTCTCGTTTGAAGCCCCAACGCTCGAGATGAATGAGCATTGAGGGAAGTATATTGGTAAGGCAGCGCTTAACCGATGGTGCAACAAAACCGCCCATACTTCCAGGCATTCCCTGAAAGCATGACTGCAGACGACGTGCCTGGATGGCTCCTTTGCCCACACCACGCCCGGCAACAATCACCTCGTCACGTGTGTTCATTGCCAGGCTGTAGTATTGGGCATCGTTGAAGTATTGTCGATATGGCTGCTCTTTATTGTCAATCATCGTCGTCTATTTTGTTCTCTTCTTTTATCTCTTCATAGTCTGCATCCTGCACCATGGTTGCAGAATAGCGCTTTTGTAGAGCTCGAATTCTTGCACGTAGGTCCGGAATACGCTCTATACCGAGAACTGTAGGGTCGTCGGTAGGCTCGAAGTTCTGAGGCACAATCTTGTCGAATTCAAGTTCTGGCTCATCATCCTTGTCTGTGCGATTGTTCTGTACCAGAACTTTCGAGAGGGCTGCTATCGAGCGGTAGTCGCCAGCTCGACGTGCTGCAGCAATATCTTGCTCAATAGATTTGTTAATCTTCCATCGCATAAAATCCTTACTTGTTTGCTGCAGGTTGCCAAGCAGAACTTTTACGAGATGCAGATCCTCGTAGGCAAGCGACTTCGACACCTTGAACTGATTGATATCATATAGCACCAGGTCATTGTCCAGCTTCGATGGGAACTGCAGCCAGTAGGCATATAATCCACGCAATCGATGCAGGCGCTGCAGCACACCCTCTGCGACACGGAGCTCGCGAAGTTCCGAGTCGTCGAGAGTGACATAATGAGCATATTGGTCAAGGTTTATCGGTAGAGCCATAATTATATTATTGAGGATTGAGCAATCGTGAGCAGGCGCTGACATTCAGCTATAGAATAAGGACTGCCAGCAAGAGCTGTGTCGTGAAGAGTGCGACGTAGCTCAAGAGCTGTAGTAGAGACGCCACGTATATAGGCGTTACGCACGACATGACCAACGGTAGCAATATCGTCGCATAGCTCGCGCTCGTCAATGTTAAGCAGCGCTGCTATCTCAGTCGGAGTCATCATCTCCCTGGCATGGTTTTCTATTTCTGTCAGCAATTCGATTGAATAATCCATTTAGTTCATGAGAATTATCGACGATAGAGCGGAGACCATCAAGAAGCGAGTAGAAGGCGAAGGTGTCGGTAGTGATCATCGTACACTCGGCACGGTCGCCATAAGTCTGATTCTGCGAAGATATCACCGCCACCTGGTAGTTGTCGTTCTTAACGAGTACTATCTTGGAGTGGTTCTGAGCCAGATACACATGGTCGAAGCAACTTTGCATAAGTCTATAGAGCTGCACCGTCTTTCGTGCTGCCTTAAGGTCGGCTACGAGAGTGGCATTGGCAATAAGGTTGCGACGACGTAGGCGTAGGAATCCGCTAAGGAATGCGTCGGAGGTTGAGAATGTTGATACGTAAACATCAGCACGCCCAGTCTGCTGCAGTATCCATCCGAGCAGACCGAGCGTGTGTAAGCCAGTACCGAGGTGATACTGATAGGGAGCATCACTCAGCGGACGGAATAGAGAGTCCAGCTTCATTGAGTTTAGCTTTCAGATCATCACCTATAGGAGCATTATTGGCAGTAAGGATAGCAACACGCTCCTGAACCTTAGCAAGCAGCTTGTTGTAGTCTGCAAGCTCCTTGGTATTCTCGTCAGACTCCAACGACTTCTGGCGAAGTTCTATGAGTTTGCCAATATTCTTGGTAATGTAAGAGCGAGCGTTGGTGATATCCTTGGCAATGTCTGCAGGAGTATCACCTTCAGTATTTGTTTCAGCTTCGGCATCATCGGCAACATAGTTGTCGTAACGCTCAAGCTCACTCTTATACTTATACCATAGCTCTTTGAGCTGCTTGAGATACTCGTAGCGGTCGCAAGGCTTATCAATGGTAAGCAGAGTATTGTAGAGCTGCTTAATGCGGAACCAGCGTTCACGGTTGTCTTTCCATACCGAAGCTACATCTTCAGGCAGAGTGTCGTGGTCGGCACGTATACCAGATGCTGCAGGCAGGAATTTTGCCTGAGCCTCTTCATCCTCAGCATTCTCGGCAATAAACTTAGCCTCTTCATCGATGGCAACCTTGACCTTAGGAGTAAGCTCTGCGCTCAGTTCCTTGACATCTTGGATTGTCATCTCGTCAAGTCGCATACGCAGGAACTTATTGAGCTCGTATCTGATTTTATTCTCGAAGTATTTAGGTCTTCGCATTATGGTCTGATACATAGCTCTGTTGCGAGTGAGGCGCAGCACCATCTCAGCACCTGCTACAAGAGAGTCGTGGTCGTGAGTCTCAGCAGCGAGCCACGTCTGCATATCTTCTGTGAATTTTTTGTCTATCATAATTAGAAATAATTAAAGGGCGGTCTTACGACCTTTGCATCGCATGACCGCCCAGGTAATATATATTGAGCCTATTGGTGAGGATTAGCAGCAACAACGATTGGTAGACCTGTTGCACCAGAGATGTCGCCATCCTCTGTCTCGATCTTGCCAGGATAGAATGGTGCAGGATACTCATCGTCAGCGACAGCTGATATTGTGGTAGAGTTGGCATCTGTTGTAGCCTTACCTGTACCCTGCGAAAGCGAAAGCTCAGGAGTGAATGCTTCAGAACCTACCATGCGAGCCTTGCCATTGCGCTGAATGAAGAGATATACCATCTCATCGTTGTTAGCCTGAGCAATATAGCCAGAAACTTCCTCTTCTGTACCAGGAATTACTGCAGTACCTGTAACCTTGAATGTCTTAGAGCCCCAAGAACCCTGTGATTCAACCTGAAGTTCAGACTCGTTAGGAATAAGTCCTACCTTATGCCATTTCTTGTCAGATGCGAGTACGAAGTCACCTGTATATTTAGCTACGTCGGCAAGTGCCTTTGGAGCTTCAGCACCAATGGTAGGCCATGAAACGATGTCGCGCTTGGCAATGCCATATACATGATTTCTGACACCTGGTAGAGATTTCTTGCCTGGTGCGAAACAAATATCACCGTATATAGAATCAGCAGTATTGCATTTAGTCATATCTTTATAGTTTTAATGAGTTTATGGTTATAGATAGACGAGCCACGCTGCTCGTCTATCTGCTTGAGTTTACGCCTTCTTACGTCAGAAGCGGAGAACCTCAGGAGAGACACTCTCAAACTTAGTACCGAAGAAGCTGTTCATGATGAAGTCAACGTCGGCAAGTACCTTTGGAGCTTCTGCAACAAGAGTAGGCCATGAAACGATGTCGCGCTTGGCAATGCTATGCACATAATCTCTGACACCTGATAGAAATTTCTTGTCTGGTGTGAAACAAATATCACCGTGTATAGAATCTGCAGTATTGCATTTAGCCATATCTTTATAGTTTTATGAGTTAATGATATGCAGACAGACGAGCAGCGTGGCTCGTCTATCTGCTTGAGTTTACGCCTTCTTACGCCAGTAACGGAGAACCTCAGGAGAGACACTCTCAAACTGAGTACCGAAGAAGTAGTTCATGATGAAGTCAACGTCGTAGTGGTTGGTGAGCGATGGCTTAACCAAGAACTTCTCATCTTCTGTCTGCTGGTTAAAGAGGAGATAGATGTTGTTCTTAGGTGTGAGGAGGAGGAAGTCCTTAGGCACGTTTGCCAATGGAACGAGCTCGACATTGCTTGCACCTTCAAGAGTGCGCTTGTCGTAGCTCTGATTGTATGGCAACGAACCATGGTTGACCTCATATGCTTCGGTATACATATGATAGGTCTGGTCGGCCATGAAGAGTTTGAGCTGCTGTGAGCGAAGCTTAGCTGCAGCTGCAGCATCGCCTGCCTCTGACCAGTAGAAGTCCTTGATGACTTCCTCAGCATTCTCCTTGGTGATTGAATCTGTTCCCTCAACGAGGTTGCCAAGAGCTTCGGAGATGAGAACCTTAGCAAGCTCGTTTGTGCCAGCAGCGTCATTGTCAAGGATAGTCTTGAAACCATTGAACCACTTTGCAGTCTTAGAAGTGTCGGTACCATCATGCTTAGCGGTGAAGGCATTCATAAACATGTTTTCGCCAATCTTCTTAACAAGATAAGCACATACCTGGTTGACAATAGGCACATTCTTCAGACCATCACCCTTGGTAATGTTGCTACCCCAGATAGACTGGTAGATGGCGTTAGGGTCAATACCCTGAACGATATTACCAAAGAATGTTTCGAATACACGAGGGTCGATGTTTACTGCAGCATCCTCGTGCTTAGTCTTCGAGTAGTTACCAATTTCAGCATTTGCTGACATCTGAGAGACGGTCTCTCTGTATCGAATACCTGTGCGCACGTTGCAATGCATTGCAAGAGCTGCCATGGCAAGGAATGGCATAAGAATGAAATCCTTGCGGTAGGTCTGGAAGGTCTTCGAGAGCTCGTCAGCTCCATATGTTACATTTCCAATTTTAATTTCAGCCATATTTTACACGTCTTTAATGCAGTTATACATATCCTGTGCGGTGAAGCTGTTCTCTTCATTTGCAGGATTCTCGGTTGTGGTGTCACCTGCAGAACCTTTAAGATTCTGAATCTGCTCATCCTTCTCCTTTGACTCTTTCTGAGCCTGGTCCAGTTGAGCTTTGAGGTTTTTGATGGTATCGTCTTTATCCTTGACGGCTTGAGAGTTGGCAGTCTCCTTCTCCTCAAGATCCTTCAAACGATCATCGATACTCTTCAGCTGCTCCTGAGTGAGAGTGATATTACCCTCATCATTAGTCTGAAAACCGTCAATGGCAAGCAATGCCATGACTGAAGCAAAGATTTTAATCATTTTATGAGGTTGTTTTGGTGCGTGTTGGTTACGGAAGAGGTTCTTAAGCTGCTCACACGTCTTCTCGAGAAAGCTTGCGGTTGGATTGCCATCGCCATCAACAACTGACGAGATGCTTGGAGTAGCATCTTCTTGCAGAGTAGAAGGTAGTGGCGGTATACCTGCATCCTTGAATATGTTAGAATATGAGTTGACAAACTGATTGGTGTACTCGACTGCAGCTTTCTCAGTTTCCTTGTCTTCGCGTATGCTGTCAACAAGTCCGAAGTCTTTAGCCTGCTGAGCGCTAAGCCAATTGCCTTTCTTCATCTGAGCAAGACACTCGTCGATGGTTTTACCTGTCTTGTCGGCATACATCGATGCCAAAACATCGTCGAAGGTCTTGAGCGATTCACGCTGAGCCTTGAGCTTCGCAATGTAGCTATCTATCTGTTCCTTGTTGTTCTGCTCATACTTGTCGATGAGGACAGAAACATTATGTATAAGGAAGAAGCTGCCTTTTACGATGTCGATAGTCTTGCAGCCAAGCATAGCAATGGTAGATATCGAAGCATTCATACCAAAAGCATGAGCATGAACGTTGCCATGGTCCTTGAATGCCTGGTTTATCTCTAAGCCATCTTTCACAAAGCCACCCAGAGAGCAGAAGCCGACATGTACTTCCTTGCCTTTGTTCTGACTGAGCACATAGCGAACATAGTCAGCAGAGCAGCTACCCCACCAACTACCAATTGTGCCAGATATTACGAGATTATATTCCATTTGACTAATTTTCTCGCAAAGTTAACAGCTCAATTAAGCTATCGAAAATACTGCTATTCCAATATATAATAAGGAAAATGATTGGATTTGTAGCTGATTACAACCTCGTTTAGCTGATTATCTTTGACTGATTCAGGGCAATTCTTCGTAATTTCTACAGTTGTATATGGTCTGCCCTTGGAGCCGACGAGTAGTTTAGTACCATCAATTAACGTAACCTTGAAGCCGAGTTGTTTAGGATATTGAGGTAGATCATCAGCCGTATACAACTTGATAGTCGTAGACACAACCATGTTGTTATCTTCTATTTTCGACTCAGACACCAGTGAAGGATGGCTTTTGACACAGATTTCTTGCCACTTGATATCTTGTGACAGTCTCACATGCTCATCTGGACAGACAATAGCACCAAGAAATTGATTAGAGTCGGCATAAGCTATCGACTTGACAATTTTGCTATACTTCATATTATATATAATGTTAGATGGTTAGACAATTATATCGAACGGTGGCGAACACCACGGCATACTTTGTCCGCACGAATTATAGATTAATTAACGCTTTTTTTCTTGCGTGCGAGATTTCCTGCGCAAGTCGATACCTGCAGGGAGGTACGCTCTGCGCATACGCTGATATCTCATTTTGAGTGTATAATCATAATCGGTACTGATACCATTCGCCTCACACCAAGCACGAACAGCTGTCAGCAAGGTGCATTGGCTAAACTCCTTTGCAGACAAATCGCTCCATAGCTGCAGACGAAAAGTATTCTCGATAAATTCTGCCAATAACTTGCAGCCATGGTGAGAGAGATAGTTGTATGTGACTACAGGCTTCTGCTTAGAGTCAGGTATGCAGATGGCAACCTCGTTGCCATGTCGCAGAACTGGAGTAGCAGTAGGCTGAGGAATAAGGAGACGACGGATGCAAGCATTCTCTGCAGATTGAGCAGGGAAGACTACAGGATTGCCATAGTGGTGATGAAGCCATTGAGCTAAGAATGGTTTCATCTCGAGATAAACGAGGTACTTAGACATATATTGAGGTTTGGAATAGATTATGTTCGTAAGTTCCCTGCAAAGATAGGGGATTTATATTAAATAACCTACTTTATAAGGATATTTCTTATTTTGTTAGTATTATCTTCTTCTCTATGTTTCTCTCTTCTCTGAGTTTGATATGATTTGCTACGAAAAGTTTGTGAGAATGTGAGAATGGAAAAAAACGCTCAAAACCTTAGTGTTTATGCGACTTTGGGAGAATTGTAACTTACTAATCACATTTTGTGATAGCAAAAAAAAGTTTGTGATAAACTATATAGAAGGAGGGCATCGAGCAGCTTATCACAACTTTGAAATTTTTGTGATATGTTTGTGATGCAAGTTTGTGATAAGTTTGTGAGCGCTGAAACCCCTTTATTTACTATGTTTTTTGTGTTTTTCAAACTCCCAGTTACAAAATCACAAAGTTTTTGTAGTAAAAATGAAAGGGGAAAGGGGGATGACAAAGACGGCATGCCGTGGTAATAAATGCTTTGTCAATAAAAGTGACTTTGAATATTTTATCGGCTGTTTGTGATGACGAAAAAAGCGGTGCTGCAGATATTACTCCACAACACCGCACATTTGCGAATATGATTATGACTAGAATGGTTCTTCTGAGTCTCTTTGACTTTCGAGATACTTAGCTTGCTCTGCAGCCTCTGTAGCTTCTGCAGCTTTGGTTGACTTCAGATATATCATATCCTTGGTCTTCTTATTACCTGGAGTAATCTCAATGCTGTGCTGAATACGTCCAGAGCTATTGCATAGTTCTTCAGGGTTTAATGCATCAATCCATGGACAGAGGCTGGCGAAGGCCTTAAGCTTGCGAGAGAAGCTCTGCATGGTTATCTTATTAGTGTTGGCAAAGCTACGATATTCGTCGAATACCTTGTCACGCTGAAGAAATGTATCCAGGTTTTCGCTATCCTTAGCGAAATAACCATAAGCCCAGTCTTCAAAGTTTGTTCCCATCTCTGCCTTGAATTTACGCTTTACTATATTAGACATTGGTGGCATGAGCTTGATAGGCTCGTTGCTTATAGATAGGTAGAAGCGACAACATTGAAGCCAGAAGTTGATGTCGTCCATCCATTCGGCTTCGCTATATTCCTTCGTATAGAGAGGCTTGTTGAAGTCGTCGCGAATGGTGCGAGTCTCGAGATAGTCGTTGTCTTCAGTTTTCTGATGATAATAATCAGAGAATACCATATATATTAGACGAGCTTCGGATGATGGATCAAAGTCAGAAGGCACGTAGTTAGTCGTAAAAGCCAACTTCGGACTGTCCTCAAATGGAATAGTGAACGATTGATTATTCTTAGGATTCACAGTCATATCGCTCGTGATGTTATCGTAAAATAGACCCGTATTGAGGTATCTATCGCAGTCGTCGAGGAGGAGTAATTGCGTATGCTGGTTTACCTGGTCGAAGACGTGAGGATTGTCCATAAGCTTTGGATTACGACCTGAGAGCTTGACAGTCTTCATTAGTATAGATAGAACCTTGAAGAAAAACGACTTACCACTTCGTCCATTACACTCGTTTTCTTCACCTATCTTATTATCCATGGCTATGGGCGCCCAAGCTCGCTCAGGAGACTTGAAATGGTGCATCATATAGCCGAATGTAAATATCTTATTAATAAGGTTTGCTTTTTGTTCCTTAATCTCTTCAGGTGTAAGACTTACGCCCTCGATATCGAAAGGATGCTGCGCATGATATTTACTCATGGCATTGAGATTGCCATCGAAAGCATATTCCATTTCCTTACGCCAGTAGATACGACTGGTATTAATGAGGTATCCGAAGAAGTGGCTTTTTACATTTTTGATTTTGATATCGAAGATGTCTTTGCCTTTGTCATCTTTGGCTCGGATAATTTCAAATGCGTCTTCTCCTTTCTTGTATTCATGTTGGATTACATTATTCTCCCATACGTAGTTATGCAGGTCGTCAGAACCTGGTGTGTACTCTCGTATGCCATCATCATCAGGTGATATTGGTTTGGTAATCTCGATAGTCTTGTTAGGGAAAAAGAACAGTTGGCTCTTAGCAGTATAAGACGTAAAGTCGAGGTCAATCTCTTGCAATGATTCAAGACTGGCTGGAGAGAATTTAGGAGAGTTGAGGATTAAGTTAAGAACCTCAAGATCTTCGTATCTCTCACGAACCCACGAAGCTGCAAATTCTCTGATATCCTTAACGGTGATACGCTTCACAATATTACCTTCAAGACGAACGTATTGGATGATGGTCGAATTCTCGTCATGCAGAGCATAGAAACCATTCAACTGAAGGAAATTGTAGAGATATACAGTATTAATCTCGTGCTTCAGCTTTCCGTCCTTGTTACGATAGCTCACCCAAAATTTAGCAGGCATAGCCACCTTGAGTAGATTATTAAAGTCTTTTTTGTCACGACGAATCTCCATCCAGTCGCGAAGATCCTTGCGCGAGCGACCTCGGTTGTCTTTGTATGTGCTGAGCCAAGAAGGTAACCATACTGTACGGATATCGATGAAGCGAAGTGCTAACTCTTTGCCTTTGCGTCTACCTGTATCATCAATGTCTGGTATATTGTACAACACTTCTATATACTTCATTATCTCTTTATACTCCTCTACAGATAGTTTGTAGGTCTCTGAATTAAACCATAGAGGATGATATCCCATAGAACGGCAGCATAGGGAGTCGCGCTCACCTGAACATATAACAGCTTCAGGAAGTTTCTGCTCTCGATACGGCTGCTCATCACCATGTGTGCTCTGCCATTCTTGCGCAGCCTCTCCATTGAACTTATGATAAGCATCCTTAAGTTCTGAGAGACCATTGATATAGAGACGAGGCTTTTTACCTGCAGGAGTATACGAAAAGCGGAAACCTTTATCACAATTAAAAGGTTCATACACCTTATAGAATTTCTCTTCAGGTTTGTCTCCTTCAGCTTTCTTGATAAGGCATTCACGGATGAATATTGGATAATGGTCGTTGGAGTATTTGATAGTAGCCTTGCGGTCCTTAACGTTGCTTATCCATTTAACAGAATGCCAATGAAGAGCATCGACATCAGCTTGCGTCACCTTCGGGCCAAGCGTCTTGAGTTCGAAATCCGTAAACTTTTCATTGAGCTCGAAGTTACGAGAACCATCCGCTTCGTCTTGGTTAGCGTCACGCTGCCTGATATCTGGGCGGTTTACACTACGGTCAAGTTCGTCATGAATACCATACTCGGCAGCGAGCTTGAGTATAGCTGCACCGAAGTCAGATCTGTCGTAGTTGTTCTCACGCATATATATATCGATAGCGTTTTCAGCGTGCCCTGAGTCTCCAAAATCAGTTACTTGCCATATTGTGCCATATTTAGCTGAGTTGTGTTGACGTAGGGATGCTGAAGGCGTCTTCTCGTTCTCTCGAATGGCGAAGTGCTTATTCTTATTCTCTACACACTTCTTAGCTTGTGGGTAGATGTTTAGAATAATATCCAAACCACCATTCGTAGCGTTCAATATCTGTTCAACTGTTATCATAATTAAATTCTTTTGTGCAAAATTAGTACGGCATTGTATATCACAGAAACACAAGGTCACGAACCTGCGGTTTTATCTGTTGTAGTCGCTTTGTGATACACTTCTACTGTATCACAGATAAGTTTAGCAAACTCTTTATCTTTACACATTATTGATACAAAAGCGCTGATTATATTACTTCGTTTACCTCCTATCCAAAAATTAATCGAACCAGCCTCGTCTCTGCCAGATATTAAAGCTAAATATAGGCGACTCTCGTTTCTACATTCGTCTATTAGTCCATCAAATAATATCTCAGTAAACTTATTGGGATATTTTATACATGAGGGAAGATTCATTTCTGGATATGGAACTTTCTTGGTTACTTTAGTAATTTTTGCTTCATGCTCACCAATTTCTACATTAGAGCTCCAATTTTCTACAAGTTTATATGCATATCCCTGTTCGTCCCAAAAGATGTAGTCACCGATATAGCAGGCTGTATCATCGAACTGATTGGTTTTGCCATTAACACCAAGCAAACAACCATTGCTGTATTGTTTTATAGTGAAGTCTGGAGACAGGCTACCATTCTCTTTCATCTCTTCTGTAAACTGTATATATTCGTCAATTGTAATCATATTCGTAATGTTTTAATTAGTTATAACCAACTTTTATTAGTATAGATTGCTCTCTGCATATATTTAGCAGAGGCTTTCTTAGATGCTTTTCTAAGTATCTTGCCTTCTCGATTACTAAACTTAATGATTATTGTGAAACCAAAACGGCGACAAAATTGTTTCTTTCTTTTTCTGTAGCTCATAGTTTTATTCTTTTAAATATTTAGCGCTGCCACCAATCCCCACAGACATTTTCTGTGGGGGCATCATTTGATTATGAGCAGTTCTAAACAACGTTAATTCTTATCTTATCTCTCTTGCTTGATTAAAAATCTCTTTGAAATGTTTTTCATCTTCCGCATTATACGTCATCTGTATACATCTAAAACCATGTATTGTTTTATGCATAATTTCCAGATCGTAAGGTTTCTCCTCGTCTTCAAGAATGTCATAAAGATATTCTACTCCTTTTGGGAGCAAGTAGAATAATGTACAGATGAATTTAGTCCCAAATTTCGTTTCCATATTTTTAGTAATTAAGTTCGTGAAGACATTTAATTATGCTTCTACAGTCTTTAACTCCAAGTTTCTGCTTGATGCGGAAGAGCTGCACCTTGATTGTATTAAGACTCTTTCCTAATTTCTTTGCTATTTCCTTACACGTATACCCGTCGACGTATAGCTTAGCGGCTCTTGTCTCTTCTGGAGATAAATTGACCACGCTTTTAGGTTTACAAATCACATTTTCATCAGGACAAAAACCTCCACGTAGAGGACATTTTACTTCTTCAAAGTGTAGCTTTCTGCCTTCAATATCTGCAGTAAGCAAATCATGCTCACCAAAGTTGCAGCGTATGAAGCGTTCGAGCATCTTGAAGAATCGGTCATTCATCGCCCCTTTATTCTTGCTTGCCTGGTATAATTTTGCTAGGCGAGCGTAACAAACAGGGTAACGTTCTTCTACAATGGAGAGTAGGGGATGAATCTCTGTGCTGAACTTGGTTAATTTTCGTTCATCACCTCCATTTACACTATAATACACCTTGCCATTAGGTGAGGTGTGGAATTCTATATCTTCCATAAGCCTTCTTTTATTACCTCGAGGATTGTGACTTCCTCGAGCTTGGTTAATTCGCTATTAGGATTTTTAGCCAGTTTTCTGCGGATAGTGTTGGCCTTCATACCGTATTTCGTTGATAAGTATAGAAGGAACTGGCTTTTCTCTTTTTTGGAGAGATTTTGGTAGTAAACCGTAGGGTTTATGTTTTCGAGTTTTTCCATTTTTCTCTTGTTTACGTCAAACATTATCGCTAACTTTGTCGCAAAGATAAATATAAATAACCAAATAATCCTGCTTTATTAGGAAAAACCCTCCTAACAAAGAAGGATTTAACTTTTATTAAACATGCGCTACAAAAACAACATTATTAAAAGCACGAGGGTCAAAGAACTTCTGCTTAAGACAGGAATGAGCATTACCGATTTCAGTCGAAGCTTGTGGGGACCAAAGAGTCATAATAGTTTGAGCTATTTCGATACCAGACCAGACGTTAAGGTTTCAACATTGGTTAGGATGGCAGAAATCTTAGATTGCTCGATAGAGGATATCCTAATTAAGAAGGACGGTAGCTCGGACGCTCCGACAGTAAACGGACATCACAACGTCGTTAATAGTAACTATGTAAATACAGATGTTACTACATTAAGAGCAGAAATAAAAGCACTAAAAATGGTCATTGAAGAGAAGAATCAGCGTATTGAAGACTTAAAAAATACTAATGAAGCGCTCGGAAAAAGACTTGATATGGTGCTACAACTTGGACAAGCGAGAGACGGAAAATGATTAATAACCTGTGATGAAGCCAAACAATGCTATTTCAAAAATGGGCAAAGTTGGGAAATTTATACATTTCCTCCCAATCTTGCCTCCGCAACTATAATGTCCGAAAGCTAATGTAGATAAGCTTTCGGACTTTTTCGTTTATATACTCGGACGCTATTGGGACTACAAGATTCTATTTTTTCATAATACTGCTATTTTATATTAACGACAATACGAATCATCAGACAAATAAAAAAAACTCCGGCTATTACTAGTCGGAGTTAAAAATCTTTTTTATAGTGCCTGTGGGTGCCGGAGCCTCCCATATTCACTTTAGTGTTGCAAAGATACATAAAAAATTTCTTGCGTGTATGAAAAATCATAAAAGTTTGGGTTGTTGCCATATAAAAAGTGCTACGTTTGGTTTATAAGCCAAATGTAGCACTTCTATTTATGCGAACAAAATACAAAATCAATGTCTGCACTCTGTGTAATAGTTGTGATTGTAAAATCTTAGGTGTAATGAATATTTATTCAGCACCCATTCTGATATACGAGCAATACTTTGAAAGAAGATTTCCTATTGGTAAATCTCCTTTCTTGAATAGTTCAGCATCTAATTGCAATATTCGTTCGTGTATTTGTTGCTGTCCTTTGTATAGTGCCGACAAATAGTAAATACCATTTTCTTCGCAGACTTCAATATTTGTGAAGAATTCTGTGATGTCGTCAAGGTTCATGATAATAGAGTAGCTTGGACGTTTGGCTCCTGGAATATCCTCACGCAGAATACCTTTAGCTATAAGGTCTTGAATATCACGAATAGCAGTATCTTTAGAACAATTAGCAAGCGAAGCCCATGTTTTGGATGTTATTTTAGCCACGTATCCATCAAGAAATATATTAATCACATCTGTCTGTCGCTGACTTAGTGCTAAAGAAGAAGCTTGTTGCCAAAAGTAGCTTTTATTCAATATACCACTAACAACGGTTTCTGCATCATCGAGCGCTATAGATAGTGTTTCTGCATACCATGAAATCCATTCTGTAATATTACCATCGCCATGTTGAGTTTTCTCTAATATGTTGTAGTAGTGCTTTTTGTCCTTATTAATTTGCGAGGATATATTATAAAAGCGGAACTCACTCTTGTCGGCACGAGCCAATTGTATATCAGAGAGTATACGGGCCAGTCTGCCATTTCCATCTTCGAAAGGGTGGATGCTAACAAACCATAGGTGGGCAATAGCAGAACGAATAACAGAACTAACGCTCTCTTCCTTATTGAACCAATCAAGAAACTTTGCCATTTCTTCGTCTATACGTTCAGGAGCAGGCGCAATGTAGTGAACTCGCTCTCTACCAAACATGCCAGATACAATATGCTCTTCGTTGGTGCGATATTTGCCTATCTCAATCTGTGAACCTTCGCTAAAGCCTGTAGGAAAGAATGCTGCTTGCCATGCACATAATTTCTCTTTTGTCAAAGGCTGATCGTAATGGTTTACAGCATCAAGCATCACGGCTACAACAGAGTCCACATAATGCGATGGTGCTGTTTGTTTGACATTCTCAATGCCCAGTTTTCTTGCAATAGACGAACGCACTTCGTCAACATTAAGTCTCACGCCTTCTATCTCTGATGAATATACCACGTCGTATGTTAGGTTCTCTGCCATAGCTTTCAGTTTACTATCAAATCCCAGCGACGCAAGTCTGCCATACAACAATCCCTGCTTGCGACTCACCTTTTCAAGTATTGCCGTAAGTTCTGAAGCATCCCAACTGAATGCGGTCCAATTGTCTCTTTCGTGTATATACATATTAATATATTAGGTGTTATGCGACGATTTCTTTTAAATAACGACGCAATATTTGCGACAAAGATAGTGCTTTTTTGTCGCAACAACAAGAAAATGGGGAATATATTGCGATATCTCGATGATTAACGACAATACTGACAATTATAGACAATACTTTGCTTATGTCTGCTTTGTGGTTGATTTTTAGCATATTTACAGGCAATAATAGTTAAATATTCGCAATATTATTGATTTTCTTTACCAAAAGTGTTGAGTATATGAAACTGATTTTGTTGCAGACATTTTATATCCAGGTGTGCTATATGCTTGCCTCGCAAGAAACTGTTGACCGTGAATTTGGAAATCTGCAAATGATTAAAGATAGCCATCCTAAGTATGTTGTATCTTTAGATCGCATGTATGGCGATACTAATATTGATGGTATTAGGCATCTGCATCTTAGAGAATTTCTAAAGTCTAAATCGCTATAAATTGAATTATAAATGCAGATAGAATATACAGCAGCCGAAGACCCCGTCTTTTTTTGATATTTACCCCAAAAAATGAAGTAGGCTTCGATGGCCAACGAAGCTTGCTTCATTCGCCAACGAAGCCTGCTTCATTTGGCATTGAAGCTTACTTCATTTTTTTGCGCTAAAAACCGCGTTTGTGGTTTAACGATTTGTGATTTAACTATTTTAGTTGACCACTTTAAGCTTTATTTGTAATACGAGTTGACTCAGTTATTACTTATTTATAATTCACGTTGACACGATTTTAGTTGATTACTTTAAGCGTTTTAGCGACATACGATTTTCATTGTCTTGTTTCCCTTCTTTACGATGTTTATTCCTTTCTGCAAATTTTGGATGCGACTACCATTTACATCATAGTATTCTGCTTCTGCATCGTTGAGCAAGTCGAGGACATTTGATGTTTCTATACCTGTGGTCTCTTCATCTACGCTGATGTTGAGCGATGGCGCATGTTTAACGTTAGTCTTCTGTGGTTGAATGTAGGCACGAAACGCTGCCAACTTAACTCCAGAGGCCGCTGGCTTGTAGTTGCTTACAAGACGGAACTGGTTGTTGGCAATAAAATAGCAGTCGTCGGCAAGTTCCATATTGGCGAATGTTCCCATCAGGCGGTTGCCGGAGTTTGTATTCTTTGGTTCCTTTACAGCTTGCGCATTCTCTGCATTGTTGATGAGGATATCTGTCTGCGTATTATCCTTCTTGCGAATGACAACAGGTTGTCCTGCCTCTACCGTACCATTCTCTATTAGCTCGAGCACAACACTCTCGTTGCCAATATTCTGCAAGGTGTAGAAGTTGCAGGTGTTAGCCTCGGATGTTGGGTCGATGGTGAATGGTAGACAGAGAGTTCCCCATTCCGACTTCATAGCTCGTGCATATGAAGCTGAAGTAACGTCGCAGTCTTCGTAGAGCTTGTATGCCTTGCTGTCATCCAAAGGCAGCGCGTCGATGGTGAGCGGGGAGCCCGTGGCCCCAATGATCTCCTTGCCATTCGTGCCAACCTTCTTGGTGAGATAACCCGACTTGTAGTTGGCGTAAGTCTTATCTTTCTTTGTAGGTTCGAAGGAGATAGCGCCTTTCAGTGACTGGCAGTCGCGGAACATATTTGAACTTGAAACTCCATTTTTGAATGTGAAAAGATCGCTGACATAGATAGTCCGAAGCGCGGAGCATCCGTAAAACATATCGGTAACAGAAGATGCCCCACCGGTGCTGAAACTGGAAAGGTCAACCGTTTGAAGACTACTGCATCCCTTGAACAACCCATCCAGCTGCATGCTGGGCTTATCAGTTGTAAAGTTGGATACGTCAAGAGAACTAAGACTACTGCAACCATTGAACATGTAGTTCAAGCCAGTATATAGCACATTCTCCGTATTGAAGTGAGACAAATCGAGCGACTCCAAATTTGAGCAGCCATCGAACATT
>ERZ1026894.1040-NODE-1040-length-17792-cov-27.413148_pt1 | contig 17792 bp, 11 predicted proteins | sample MGYA00380177_ERZ1026894 | MGnify/ENA primary metagenome ERZ1026894 (study PRJEB33269, sample SAMEA4719813) | human gut metagenome | biome: human-associated habitat; feature: organic feature; material: feces | place: Cameroon | collected 2013-10 ... | reverse complement strand
CAGGTGTGATTGTTCTGGATGATAACGACAAGGTATTGAATATGGAGGAGAAGCCTCAGGAGCCAAAGAGCCATTGGGCTGTTCCACCATTCTATATCTATCTGAAGAAGGATTTGGATAAGGTAAGACATTCCGTAGAGAATGGTTGTGGCAAGGATGCCCCTGGAAATCTTGCTCATTACATGGTGGAACAAGTGGAGATGCATGCCTGGAAAATGACGGCCGGAAGATTCGATATCGGAAGTCTTGATACGTATAAGGAGGCTTGCGATAAGTTTGGGAAATAGAATTTTTGATGATTTTTGCATTTCTAAAATATTGCCTTGGAAACAAGGTGGATATGAATAATGTTGTTGTCGATATAAATTGGCGACTACTATACACCTTTGCTTCTAGGCAAGCTCTTCTTGGCTTTTGTTTTGATGGTATCGAGAGATTGCCGAAAGAATATTCTGAAGAGCTAAAGAAGAATCCGATAGAAAGAAACTTGCTGATGACTTGGATGGGAGCGGCACAACAAATTCGCCGACAGAACATGAAGGTGAATGTGGTTGCAAGCAAGCTCTATTCTATGCTTAGAGAAGACGGATTGCGATGCTGCATATTGAAAGGACAAGGGAATGCCTTGATGTATCCGAATGCGTATTCCCGTAATCCGGGAGATATTGATGTATGGGTGAATGCAAGCCGTGAACAGATAACGGAATATGCCAAGAAGCATTTTGAGATTGGTGAGGATATAAGATACCATCATTTGGAGACGTCTTTGGACAGCGTGCCAGTGGAGCTGCATTTCTTCCCTGGTATAATGAATAATCCTATCTATAATGCACGCTTGCAGAAGTGGTTCAAACGGAATGCGGATTTGCAATGTTCAAATGTTGTTAGCTTGCCAGATGGCATTGGAGAAATCGCTATACCAACAACGACATTCAACGTGATTTATCAATTGACACATCTTTATCATCATTTCTTCGATGAAGGAATTGGAATGAGGCAAATCATTGATTACTACTATGTAGTGAATAATGATGAGTTATTGGTGATTAGGGATGCTTTGCAGAAAGAATTGAAGCATCTTGGATTGTGGAAGTTTGCAATGGCAGTGATGTATGTGCTGCATGAGGCATTGGGACTATCAGAGGAGAAGATGATAGCTCCGATGGATGAGAAGAGAGGAAAGTTGTTGTTAGCAGAGATTCAGAATGGTGGCAACTTCGGACAGCACTTTACAAAGTATGGGCATTTTACACAACAAGGAATGGCAAAGAAATACTTCCTGAAGATATGGAGAAATATGCACTTCGTGCGATATTATCCTGCCGAGGCTCTGAGTGAGCCAATCTTCAGAACTTGGCATTTCTTCTGGAGGATGAAGAACAAAAAATAATAGATCTACGGGCGAACGGCTCCCTCTCCCATTTTTTGAGCTACTTTTCGGGGGTGGGGCTTAGTAGCCCGTTTTTTATAGAAGTTTTAAATTGAATTTATATGGAGATGACAAAAGAAAATGGTAAATTTGTCATGAATCATGAGATTTTACTTAAAGGAGTTGAGTACGTTATCAGTTTCTTGCATGAAGTAAAAACTGTGACATCCAAACAGTTGAAATATTACAAATACCCTCAATTCATTTTTAGGGGTATTAGTAAATTCTATCCTTACCAATCAAAAACAGGAATAAATTTTCCAGAAAATAAGCAAGTAGAAAATGATACTATACGGTCTGGTTTGTCTGTCCGATTGGATAGTTACGATAATAACAAGCCAGAGATAAAGCCTTATATAAGAGCAAATTATGTCAACATCCTGCGCGACATGATAAAGACTGCAAAAAGACATTTTCCTGATAAATATCAAGAGGAAATGAGTGATCTTGACATCTTAGCAGATATACAGCATAATGGCGGTGCAACTTGTCTAGTTGATTTTAGCAAGAATGTTCTTACAGCTTTATGGTTTGCATGCAATGCTGATACAGATGCTGATGGATTTGTCTATTGTTATGATGTGATGCATGATATAATTGTAAATGACTGCTTATCCTATATAAAAGACGAGTCACAACCTGTAGAAAGTTTGTTGGCGCAGACTTATAGAGAAACGAATATCTGTTCGGATGTTGATACCAGATTCTGTATTTGGGAACCTTCTTCACGCAACAACCGAATCATAAGACAAGATAGTGTCTTTGTTTTTGGAATGGAGAAATTCATTGTAAAAGATCACGGAATAGAAATAATACGAATAGACGCTGATAAGAAAGAATGCATTCTGCTTGCAATGGAAGCATTCTTTAATGTTTCCGAAGATACAATTTTTAATGATAGCATTGGATTTGCCCATGCTAATCGTAAAACTATTCCATATAGAAAGTTGGAAATTAGTGCTTATACACGAGGTTTCGATGACATGATTAATGGAAACTATGAGGCAGCATTGGAATTCTTTAAACTTTATGAGAGCGAATGTAGAAAAAAGGCAACCATGGAAGAACTAATAGAGATGCATTTTTCTTTGGCTGTTTGTTATAAGCACATCAAGAGAGCAAACAAAACTATCACATACGAAGAAAATGCGATAATAGAATATTCGCAGGTCATCAAGTTGATTAGAAAAATATTCAGCAACAAATGCCACGAAAAGATTGCTCTTAAACAAGACCGTGATTATTATATAAGAAAGTGTACAAGAGCATACAATGGTATTTTCGATATGCTTTATGAAACTAAGCAATATGAAAAAGCCATCTGTAAATGTGATGAGTTAATATGTGACATAGAAAGTGGAATGTTGGAGAACAAATCCGATAAAACACTTCCAATGAACAAGGAATTAAGTCCAATCTATTGCAAAATAACAAAAATGGAATTGTTGGACTTGCAACTTATGAAAGACTATAAAAACATGCAGAACTATGCTAAGGAAAAGATAATGACATATAGAGAGGATGCTTTTAAGGTATTGAAAGGAGAAAAACAAGAGAAGTATTTTGATAAGCTCTTGATAGAGTATTATACTCTTGTTTACCAAGTGTTAGTAGCACCAGAAGAGGAAAAGGATAAATTCAAAAAGGACTTCAGCCGCTTAATAATAAACATGAAGAATAGTTTTGAGGAAGCAGAACCGTACAATAGTTATGTTCTATGGAACTTTGCTGACATAAAGGAGGCAATAAAAAAATTAGACTTAGGCGGTTCTTCTTTTAAGAAGGAATTATTGTCATCTGCAACTGCCCAAATAATAGCTTTTAGAGACGAGTTTGAGGTACAAAGCCTTAGAAATTTGCAAGACTATTAAAGGTATGATTTATAATGCAGAATACAACAATCTACCAACTCTTGACGAGTTGGTAGATAATTTGAATTATGCTTTGGCACAGCAGCCTGTTTTGCATTTGAACCCTTTGGAGCGCTTGGTGCAAAGGCGAGATTGTTTTGTTGTCACCAGATTGATGAGTGGAAGGTATTCGTTGAAGCCAAATATCGGTTATAGTTGTGCTTTATTTAGAGGTGAATCGACTGTGCATCCGACGTGTAAACCTGTTTTTTTAAGAAATTGGAAAGACAGATGCACCATTGAGAATATTAAAAGGAATGAATTTGAACTATTGTTAAATTCACATCCAATATACCAGTTGTTTAGAGATGGAATTCAATTAACAGACAAGTTACGTTTCATTATGGAAAACCCTTACGGCATAGCCATGTCATACGGATTTCCTACGCAATTGCTATCACTTACATCTGACATAAATATAGCTTCATTTTTTGCAGTTACAGAATATGATGAAGCAGTACACAAGTATAAGCCAATAGACAATTCCGAGAACAACAAAACTGGTATACTCTATGTGTTTAACTTGATGGCTCCATTTGGACTTATACCAGGATTGTCGACTGTTGGACTGCAACCATTTGTAAGACCTGGATTGCAAAAAGAGTTTGCTATTAATTTAGCTAAAGATGCAGATTTCAAAGATCATAGGTTCACTGTGGGGTTTGTATTTAAGCATGACAACAATATATCACAAAGAATATATGATAGATTTAACCAAGGGGAAGCTTTTAGACCACATAATGATATTCTTACATCTAAAGCCAGACAAATATTAGACAGCAAAGAAGTATCAATAGCTGCATTGGAGCGAAATCTTCATCAAAATCCACGTGATAGCAAACAAAGAATAGAGAAAGAGTTGAATGAAGGTGGAATAAATGTAGTAAATAAGCAACATCCGTATTTCTCAAATGATGATTTGGCTTATATATACGATTCGCCAACCGATTACTGGACAGATTTTTGCAAGGATATTGAATTTAGTGGCAGACATGCCAGCGAACTAAAAGATGTGTTGTTGAACGTACCATTAAAGGATGAATATAGAAGATTTTTTGAACCAAATCAATAATTGTAAATGAAAACACTACGAAATATCATAGTTACGCTGTTGGGGATTGGTATAACATTCGGTTTGGCTATGTGGCTAATATTGCTCGTTACCCCATGGATAATGGCTTTTTTCTATAATCCTAAAGAAGAGAACTATCTTTCATCTCTCGGTACGTTTGGTGATAGTGCTGGACTTATGAATGCTTGTTTCTCTCTCTTAGCATTTGCCGCAGTGGTTATTACTTTTGTTATTCAAAACAGGAAAGATAACAACAATGAGAAACTTGCCCGAAAAAGCCAATTCGAAAATGTTTTCTTTAATATGACATCGACTTTTGAAGAGATTGTTTCGCATCTTGTTTATAAAGAGCCCGTGAAGGATACGGCAAATCCTCTTATACAAAGTTCATTGTATCAATCCAATGAAGTAACAACAGCAACTATTCCAAAAACAGAGAAGATATATCAAGGGCGACAAATCTTCAGATACCTCTATTTGGAAAAATTTGTCACTGGAGGTAATGGACAAGTGGTTAGAGGAATTAAAGGACTAGTTGAGACGAGTCCAGGAATCTCAATGAATGACATTAGAGAAAACTTCTTTGATGGAACTTTAGACCATTACTTTAGGTATGCTTATCGAATTGTGAAATATATAAAGACGAGTAAATTGATTGATGACGATGAGCGAGAAGGATATGCTTCAATTTTTCGAGCTCAGTTATCTTGCTTCGAACTTTGGATCTTATTTTTCAACTGTTTAGGTATGGATGAAAACAAGTTCAAACATTTAGTAGAAGATTATCATTTATTCAATAACATTAGAAAAGAGTATTTCCCAGATATAGCACCATATAACACCTTGTACTTAGATAAGATAAATAGTGAAACGGGAAATGAAAGAGACGGATTTGATGAAGAAGCAGAGAAGAAAGAATATAGTATTTCTGCTTTCAAGAAAGTCCAAGATCAAAATATCATACAAAGAGTTCTTAGATTTAAACAGATATGGGAGTTAAAATTGTCTTTTTCTAAAAGACGCAAAATTTTGGATGAATAAAAATTGAAGAAAGTTTTGCTGCATTATGGGAAGAGTAAAAGCGCTTATGATGGAAATGGAAGAGCATGGGTATGATTTATTTGAAAGAGGAGAAAAATATGTATGTTCGCACCATTTTGAGGATAAATATCTGAATGGCTATATAAAGAAGTATGGTGAAACAGGTGTATGTTCATATTGTGGACACAAAGAAACAGTTATTGACATGAGAGATTTGGCTGACCATATAGGAATGACAATATCGGTTTACTTCAATGATGTTGATTCTGAGTGCCTGCCTTTGGCAAGTACATATTTTGACTATGAAAAGGAGCAGATTCCTGGTATAAAACGAGCAGGATGCTTTGCTGTTCCTGAAAATGCGGAGATATATGAAGACACTTCAGAGATGATGGAAGACTTGGGACTACATACGGATTGTGACAGTCTGAATGATGATATTGACCATCTTTTTGAAGATAATATGTGGATTAAGAAAAATCCTTTTGAGCTATGGTGGAACGAGGAAATGGAATTGCAGTGGAAAAGATTTGCCGATATGGTCAAACATTCAAGGCGATTTACGTTTTTGGCGATGCCTAAAGTAAATGGTTCTGAAAATATTCTTGAAGAATTGAATGAGGTCATCCTACATACTGATGATGTTCTTCATCAAATACCCATTGGTACAACATTGTATCGGACTCGTAGTCTCGATAAGGAACTTGACAACTCTTTCGGTTTTAAAGACATTACTTCTGCTCCTAATGCTTCTGCTGGTCAATGTCGTATGAGTCCTGCTGGCGTATCTATGTTTTACGGTGCGTTTGATAAGGAGACTGCTATATCCGAAAGTATAAAGTCTGCAGATGAGAAAGTCTTGGTCATTGGAGAGTTCAAAACAATAAGAGAACTTACTGTGGTTGATTTGACTGCACTGCCAACAGATGTTTCGATATGGATGGACAAATGGGAAGGAATTGCCTTCCTGAAATCATTCCATAAGGATATTACCCAACCTCTTTTGAAAGATGCAAAAGAGGCGATAGAATACGTACCGTCACAGATATTCACTGAATATTTGAAATGGATGTTTACTGACAAACAAGGACGACATGTTGATGGCTTAACGTATAAGAGTTGTAAGACTAAAAAGGCAAATATTGTCTTGTTTTGCAACAATGAAGAAAGTCGTGAATGGGTAAAGTTGGATAGTTTTTCTGGGGAAAAGTAAACAATGAAAAAAGCTATTATGAAATACAAGAAAAGTGAATTGGATATATTTCTTCATGAGCGAATTAGAGAGAATAAAGAGGAACTTTGTCGTAATCTTGATGCAACGCTTCAATATGAACAAAATTGCTTAGAAGAAATAGTCAAAGGTATAAAACATTGTAAGAGCAATATTGAAGATTGCAATAAAGTATTGGAAAAAGCTTCCATTTCTAATATGGCTGTTTGGAGTGCCAAGAAAGAAGCTTTCAAAGATAATCTTGCTATTTGGAACATCTTAGGACATATCCAAATGGCGAGTATCGAGATGAAGAGATATACAAAAGTATTGTCTTCTGATAATGATGATTGGGCAAAACATGATGCTATCAAATCTGCCTATACTTCCATTTATGAGACTTCAAAGAAGTTAGTTGACAGCACTGGGAAGCTAATGAAATTCATTAACTATGAGTTCCCAAGTTATGACTTCTCTTCATTCAAAGAAGTTAGAAAAGAACTTACTAAGTTCAGAGAAGACAATAAAGATGCTCTTACGAACGTAAGAAACACGATAGATGCCCATCGATATGAAGACGTCTGTATGCAAATAGAAACTGCGGAGAATTTGCATTTGTCAGATGCTGTCAAGCTGATAGTGGATTATGGGCGCATTGTCAACGAACTTGGGACGGTTGTCAGTCCTATGAAGCAATTGGGAATATTGCGATTGGAATCAGTTTTCCATGAGCGCAAACGATGATAACAAATAGCAATTTGAAATAGAAAATGTTTTTTTAATATAGTCACTATGTATTTAAGTTCTATATTTATACGTAATTTTAGAGGTATCAAAGAATTGAATGTAAACTTTGATAAGAAATTAAACGTGATTATTGGTGCAAATGGTCATTTGAAGACAACTCTTATAGATGCAATTCGATTGTTTTACTCATGGGGAAATCCCAATAGAGATATTGAAATCACAAAAGAAGATTTTCGTATTGAAATCAGTGAATCTTCTGGTGGTTCTGTGAAAGATAAGATAGAGATTGCATATAAGTTTGAGGGATTAAGTGAAGCGCAGGAGGCTGCATATTACCAATATTTAGTTTGCGGAGAGAAAGGGATGTACGCAAGAATAGGACTAACCTTTCAACTAACAGACAAAGGTAGGATAGTTAGTTCATATACAACCGGAAAGCCTGAGAATGGGTTAAGAGCAGATTGGGATACATTTCAATATTTTGTTTCTTATTATTTAGGGGCATTACGTGATAGTACAAGAGATTTGCTTAGTTACAGAAATAATCTGTTGGGAAGTGTTATTAAGCGTAAAATAGATAAGGCAGGTTCTGAAAATGATGTAAGGCAAATTATTAAAAATGCAAACCAGAAACTGCTAGAACGAGAAGAAGTCATATCTACCAAAAATGGTATTAATGATAATTTGGAAAATATCAATAAGCAAACTCTTGATAAAGTTAGCCTTCATATAGAACAAAGCCGAGTTGAATACATAATTAATGTAATAAAACCTTATCTTCCTTTTTCTGAAAATACAGAAGAAGGTTTTATGTTGACTCAGAATAGTCTCGGATTTAATAATTTGATTTATATTGCAACAGTTTTAAGTGACATTAAAGAATGTCATGAAGATGATCAAATAAGTACTTATGCCTTATTTATAGAAGAGCCAGAAGCACATTTGCATCCTCAACTTCAGGTAAATTTATATGATTTTTTGAGAACGGCAGATGATAATGTCAATAGTCAAACTTTTATAACTACCCATTCTCCAACGCTTACATCGAAAATACCTTTGGAAAACCTAATTCTTCTAGAAAAGAATTGTCATGCAATCAAGATTGGGAATTGTTTCAATAATAGAGAATCTGAAGGTATTATTAGAGATGCTAATTCTAAAAAGCAGTTAAGAAAAACAGAAGTTGAGTCTTATAAGAAAATGATTATGAGATATTTGGATGTTACTCGCTCACAACTATTCTTTTCTAGTGGCTGTATTTTTATTGAAGGAATTTCAGAATGTCAGCTTTTAGAAGTGTTTTCTAAAATATTGAATAAGTCTTTACTTGATAATCAAATAGAGATTGTGGATACTGGTGGCATAGCATTCTATCAATTCCTGATGTTGTTTAATTCTTCAGATGAGACTAAGCGTTTGTCCATTAAAGCTTCAATCATTACAGATGAAGACCAGTTTACAGAATCAAAAGATTCAAAATATAATCTTGATAAATTGGTGAAAGAGGACTATAAGATACTTGAAGAATTACGCAATGGAATCAACAAATCAAAACGGGATAGTCATATTGATAACTTAAAGGCCATGTGTAATAATCAAGAAAATATATTTATTGCATCTGGAGTAAAAACTTTAGAATATCAAATTTGTTTAGCCAATATTGCTACTACTGCTGCCGAAATAAAATCTTCCTCTTTATTTGAATATGTAAAGGAGTTGAATCCAAATGGAATTAAAATGATAGAAACATATCTCAGTAGTATTGGTAGTGATTCGCTAAATGATGTGCAGAGGCAAAATACAGCAATTTTGTTATGGAAATGCCTTCCATCAAAGGCAGGATTTGCGCAGGGACTAAGTACATTTTTGATGGACAAGATTGACAATCACCAAGAGATACATTTTACAGTTCCTAAATATATTGAGAATGCAATTAATCATCTTATATCGTAATGGAGTATGAAGTAACAGAAGAGAGAAAAGCATATTTGGATGCCAGAGGATATACAATACTGTCCGCTTGTCCAGGAAGTGGCAAAACAACAAGCATTGTAAAAAAACTGTATGATATTTCGGCTTACTGTAAACAACAGTATGGAACCCATACTGGTTTTGCTTGTCTTTCATTCACGAATAAAGCTTGTGGCGAGTTAAAAAGCAAATATGTTGAGATGCATAGAGAATCACTTTTGAATCCTAATATCGTTTCGACAATTGATAGCTTTATTATGCAATATGTTATCCTTCCATTTTGGTATTTGTGTGACTTTTGTAAAAGCAAGCCAATAGTTGTAAACGAAAAGGAAATTTTGTCTAAAGTTTATCTTAATCATGTTATGGTTAATGGAAAAATGAACGAATATAAGGTAATGGCGTTACGTCCATATAATGATTTGTTCTATAAATATCCTCCAGAAACTGTTAGGCGAGAATATAGAGGATTCTGCTTCGGAAATGGTCCTATTGTAACAGATGAAAAAGAAAATAATTATTGTGAAGCTGCATTTAACCACAGATTATCAAAAGGTATCATAACAAGTCAAGATGCTTTGTGGATAGCTGTTTATATTATTTCGAAGCATAAGCATATAGCAGAAATAATAATCAGTCGTTTCCCTTATATAATAGTTGACGAAGCTCAGGATAATTCATATTTGCAATTTGCTTTTTTTGAGAAGCTAAAACAAGCTGGACTAAAAAACTTAGAGTATGTAGGGGACATTTGCCAATCCATTTATGGTTTTAGAAATGCTTATCCTAAGGCTTTGCAATCTTTGATGAAAAATGAAGAATGGAATACATTGCATTTTACGGAGTGTAGACGTTCAAATCAGAGAATAATAGATTTGTATAGTAAACTAAAGCCCTCGTTCATCCCACAAATTAAGTCACATAATGTAGATGATAAAAATATCCCAATTATTATATACAGATATGATAATACTAATAAAGATGCTGTAATTAGAAATTTTCAATCGATTTGCAGAGAATATGCATTAAACGATAGTTGCATATTGGCAAGAGGTGAAAATATGTGTAAACTGTTGGCTGGAGTAACAGATTTAAAATTCCGATATTGGAAGTCACCAATTCCATATTACCTAATAGACGCAAAATTATTATATGCTGAAGAACAATTCGATAAAGCTTTTGATAAAATAAGAATCACTCTTGCAGAATTACTCTTTGAGGCAGATAATTATGCAGAGAAAAAGGATTTCTTTTTAGATATTAAAGACAAATTGGATTGGAACATAAAAATTCTAAGATTTATTAAAATGATACCTTCTTTGTCTGTGAGTTTTGCAGAATGGACTCAAAAGATGCAGCAGCAATTATTTGAATATTGGAATTTATCAGAGCTTCCTGATTTCCAAGTTTACTCAAGAAAGTCGGGCTATACTATGAAAAAAATGAGCAAAGAAGCGGTTGGAAAATTCCATTCATCAGATGACAAAGCAAGCGTATACAGAAACTATGTCAATACCATTCATTCTGTAAAGGGTGCTTCTATGGATGCCGTATTGCTATTTTTATCAGAAAAAAGTACAGGACAGAATATTTCGTTAAGTGATTTGCCAATTGCACCAATTACTGAAATGACAGAAAAGCAAAGGCTAATTTATGTTGCATGCTCTAGAGCTAAACATTTTTTAGCTATTGCTGTTCCTGCTTCCGTTTCCATAGAAAAAATTAAAAAGGTTTTGAATAACACTACATATGAAGTTAGACAGTCTGGATTACAGTTGTCTTTTAAAATGTCTTAACGATTAAATTATGAACACAAACACAGATTTTGACAAGATAGATAAAGTACTCTCGAAAATATCGGGCAAGGAGATGAAAGGCTTTGTTCGTCAGTATGCAGCTACGCATGAGGACTTCGCTACCGCCTTGGTGGAAAAGTATTGGAAGCCAGAGCGTGGTAACTACAAGGAACAAGTGGAGGCTTGCTTTGCCCATGCTGGTGTGTTGGGCAAGCGATTCGGACAACCGCAACTGGACTGGAGGAAGATAGAGCAAGACCTGGAAGCAATGATGAGGAAAGCCAAGAGCATGAAGAAGAAAGGTAATCTGATTGATGCTGCCTTGATAGCTGGATATGTGATGACCATCACTTGCCGAGAGTTCAAGCACGACCATCTGGCTTATACTCCTGCCAGATATGATGTTTGGGCAGAGGAAAACAAGGTGTTAAAGGACATTGTCACCCAGTCGTCAGACATGGTGAGGGAGTTGTTGATCAATAGTGATGAGATAGAGGAGGATTCTCGCTTGGGTATGCTTGGAGAAATTGCTGAACAATGCGAGGAAATTGGCGACAACTATTTCATGCGCTTTGAGTGGTTTGTGGACGAGGCGATGCCGTTGCTTTGCGGTGATGACGAAAAGGCATATTTGGCTCATATCAGCAAGCGACTGAAAAACAAGAAAGAAAAATACTTCCATTATCGCTATTACATCCAAAAGGCGGATTACTGGGCAGCGCATGGAAAGCGTGCAAAGGCAGAAAAACTGATGTTGGAGAAACGTGATGACGAGAATATCCGTGACCATTATATCGACTGCCTCATTGAATGGGGTGAGTATAAGAAGGTTGTGGAGGTGATAGACGATAATAAGGATGACTTTCACTCCTACTCCAAGAAATGGGAGGACAAAGTGGTGAAAGCATTGAAACTATCAGATGATAAGGATTGGCTGATAGAAGAATGCAAGAAACGATTTATCGTTAGTGGGTATCGAATCAAATATTACGAGGCTCTGAAAGAGGTGATAGACAGAAAAGATTGGGCAGCCTTCTTTGATGAGCTTTGGAAAATGCCCGATTGGGAGCATGACTATGAGGATGCAGAAGCCAAGATCCTCATCAAGGAGGAACGGATGGACTTGCTCAAAGATATGTTTGTGCATAAGCATTGGAACCTGTGGGAACTTTATCCTGAATATATCAAGTACGTACCCAAGCAAGACCATGCCTTTGTGGGTGAGATACTATTCAAGGACATCAAGAGATTGGCTTTGCTCAAAGAAAAGCCAAAGGAGTTCAATTGGTTGCTGGGACAAATAGAGAGGGTAATGAGAAAGTCTGCTGCCGTAGATAAAATTATCAAGAATGGTATCAGACAGCTTATTGCGGATTATCCCGACAAATATTATTTCAAGAGTTATTTGGGAAGCATCCTGTAGTAATGTTTAGTGCTTATTTAGCGGAATGACAAGAGAAGAATTTGCAGAGAGATGGCAACATCAGCATTATCCAACGATGGATTTACGGGCTGAGGTGCCTTTCTATTACGATATATATCAAAGGATTTGCTCCGTTGCGAAAGATGGATGCAAGAAAATCAATGAGTTTTATGTCATCCAGATACTGTTGTATGTGGAGAACATGGGACATCTGAAGTTGGATGGCGTATATGCCCAGCTATATCGCCGTTCGGAAGATATGGTGGGGCATTGGTGCGGACTGATGGAGTTGTCAGCTCCAACAGTGAATGCTGTGAAGATGATTGTGGGTGAAACCATTGGAAAAGCACCAGAGAGCGGTCTGGTGAAATGGGTTCAAGAGAGCGTGGCATCTCATGATTTCAACGAATTGAAGTCTGTGGCTTTGTTCTTTGCCCATGCTGACTTGGCTGTCGGTTTGCTCTTTCCGAATAGTCATTACCGAGAAGAGGTATATCTGCAACTCTTCAATGAGGATAGCCGGATTGCATCCAACATGGTGTCCTCTGACTTTGCTTTCAACTGGAAGGATAAGGAGGGAGTAACGGTGATGCAACGCCTTGGTCATTGCTTTGAGCGGATGGGAGATGCAGTAACAGCACATTCCCTTTCTACTATCCGAGGTATTCGATTGGACTGCTACCGTGTGGTGGCATCGAAGGATGGCAAGTTGACCTTGATGAACAAGGATAACGAGCAGTACGCTCCTGTTGTTGTCACGACTCCTATGCCAGATGGACACCAAGAGAAGTGCCTTATATGTCAGATGGTGGGATGGAATGGTGAATATCATATCAATGGTTCTGGCATGTGGATGGATATGGCTGTCTATGAAAGATGGGACAACAAGAAACTATGGGATGGTATCGAGGAGGATGAGCGTGATGACTGTTCCTGCTCCTACTTTACGACACCTTCTGGTGAGCATGTAAGTTGCTATGAGGATGCTTATGGCGAGGAAGATCCTGATGAGATTTCAGACTTCGATTTATGGGGAAATCTTGATTTCAATCTTGGTGAGGACCCTATTGAGGCGGAAGCTGCAAGGAAGCGGAAGCGTAACAGAGAGGAAGGTCGTAAGCAACCGAATTACAAGTACAAGCCTACGGGTAAGAGTCCTTCACAATATTTTGTAAGAAAAATCAACGAGGTATTTAAGTGGACGGTGGAGGATTCCACTGACCTCAACTATGGCCTGCGTGTGCTGGAAGGTTGGATGAAGCAAGCGCATGTTTATCTGGAAGGCAACAACTATGCTTATGCTAATTTTATCGCCTCTTCTATTGTCTTCAGTGGTGCCAACTACTCAGATTGGTATATCGCAGATTATCCGAAACAGGCTGCTCGCATGAAAAAGATTGTGCGTGATGGCTATGAGGTGGTAATGGAGACATTGCCACACGACCCATCCAACTGGCGAGAAGCCTTTGTGAAGACATTGAAGCAATTGAAGTCTTATGGTTGGGAACTTTTCAAAGGTAAAGGGGCTTTTGACCTTGATAAAGCCATCAAGGACGTTGAGAATCTATTGAAGAAATAATTACTTTGGAATGAAGGAAATCAAGCTATTTGATTACCAAGAGGATATGAAGGAACGGATTGAGAAGGCGTTGCGCCTTCATCGGTCCGTGATGGCACAAATGCCAACGGGAACAGGTAAGACATACCTGTTAACAGCAGTCATAGACTCTTTCGTGAGCAACAATCCAATGGAGAAAGTATGGATTGTTGCCCATAGAAGAGAGCTGGTGTCACAAATAGACGAAACTGTAAGAAAGTTCCATTCTTATTCCGCATCAAACACCTCTTCCCTATTGTCTTCCGTCAAGGCTGTGTCGATACAATGGTTGTCGAAGCACTATGACGAGATAGAGGAAGAACCGGGAATGATTGTGATTGACGAGGCGCACCATGCGCTTGCCAAGACCTATAAAGAGATGTGGAAGAGATTCCCGAAAGCTAAGTTCCTAGGACTGACGGCTACACCTTGCCGATTGAATGGTAAGGGATTCACTGACCTGTTTGACGTGTTGGTGCAGTCATGGGGTGTTCCTGAGTTTATCAGCAAGGGAAGATTGGCAACATACGATTTCGTGAGCATCAAATCGGATGGTGTAACACAACGGCTCATCGACTCCTTGCAGAAGCGAGGGGCAGATGGTGACTACCAAAACAAGGAAATGGATATGTTGCTGAATAAGAAGCCGAGCATCGAAAGGCTCTATCGGAGTTTGGAAGAATATGGTAAAGACAGAAAGGGAATCGTGTATGCTATCAATATTTCTCATGCCCAGAAAATCACAAAACTATATCAGGAAAATGGCGTGAAAGCCATAGCTATAGACTCGAAGACACCTGCCATGGAAAGACTACAAAACATTGAAGCCTTCAAGAAAGGTGATATCCAAGTACTTGTGAATGTGGATATATTCTCGGAAGGATTTGACTGTCCGGATGTGGAGTTTGTGCAGCTGGCACGACCAACGTTGTCGCTTGCCAAGTACCTGCAGATGGTGGGACGAGGACTGCGAGTAGCCAAAGGAAAGAAGAACTGCGTGATTATAGATAATGTGGGACTGTATCGGGTGTTCGGGTTGCCTTCGCAAGTATGGAACTGGAATGCGATGTTCGAGGGAAAGCTGAAAGTTGGCAAGAAAAAGGAGACTCCGAAGGAAAGAGAGTTTTTCCTGATGAGCAAGGTGCAAGATGATATTCCGATTCATCCAGACTCGGAAATGATGATGGTGATGAGCCATGAAGAATTGCTCCAAACGATACAGTATCGTGAGTTTGTGGATAGCAAAGGGGAGTTTGCCATCATCAAGCTGCCTGATGGAAAGATGACGGTAGTGAACCGACAAGGAGAACAAGTACTGGAGCCAGGCGATTACTATGACATGAAACTGTTGGATGGCAACATCCTGTTCTACCGACCTCGCAGAAAGGAGGTGTGCTATTATGACCTGTTGGCAAAAGCTGTCATCGACGATGGCACTAACGTAGCAGAAGCTCCCCATGTTGTCAACATAAAAGGATGGGAATTTATAGAATATAACGACATCTTCATGTCTCGAACCCAAGAAGAATTTTCTCTGCCCTATCGTCCTTCACAATATGATTTTCTGAATTATGGGTATTATATGATATTCAGATTCAGACCTTCTGCTATCGGTTGTCAAGTATGGTACCATTATGAGGGTGGTGAAGGGAAGATGCGCCTGAGCTATGAAGATAGCAGGAATGTGTGTTTCCTGCGTAATGATTACGAACATGTGTATTGGTTATGTGCTGTCCTGTATGGTGAACATATCGTTGTCATGGACAGCAAGCAGGACTACTACCTGGTAGATTCAAATTTGAAGAAGACCTATATAGGGTGCAATAGCCCAAAGAATGAAAATGAAGATTTGAATTTTGTGATGCCTCGACTTGGCAAGAAATACTATAATGAGGCGATGCTGCAAAAGAAGAAAATGGAAGTAAGCGAGATGCTTCTTTTGCATGAGAAGTCTGAGGCAGGACATGTGGAATTGTATCAAGCAGGAAAGAAATGGGGCGTGAAGGTAGATGGTAAAGTTATCGTGCCACCCCTCTACCACAGCATAGCGCAACCTGTCGGTGCCTATTGCGCCTTTGAACAGGTTCCCAGACATTGGGGTGTTATGACATTGAAAGGAAAAGTGATTGTTGATGCCAAATATGAGAAGGTGGAGATTCGTGACAATGGAATTGCCGTGGTAACAGGCATCACGGGAAAAACACAGACAATCAATCTGAAATGACGAAAGATATTCAGCTTTTTGATTATCAGGAGGACATGGTGAAGAGAGTGCAAGAAGCATTTAGACACCATGACTCAGTGATGGTACAAATGCCGACAGGAACGGGAAAGACGTATCTGCTTGCCGCCCTTGTCGGTTTGTTCTTGAAAGAGGAAGTGTGGGTGGTAGCCCATCGTCGTGAACTCGTTTCACAAATCAAGGACACCTTGGAAAGATTCTTCTCTTCCCTAAAATCCACCTCCATCAAAGTGACATCGATACAATGGTTGTCGAGACACTATGGAGAGATGGAAAAGAAGCCGGGATTGATAGTGATTGACGAGGCGCATCATGCTTTGGCTGAGACATACGCTGAGGTGATGAATGCCTTTCCGAAGGCGAAGAAGTTGGGACTGACTGCTACGCCCTATCGTTTGAACGGCAAGGGATTCACGAACTTGTTTGACACCTTACTGTGCTCATGGAGTATGGAGAAGTTTATTGCCGAAGGACGATTGAGTCTTTATGACTACTACTCCATCAAGCCAGACAGTGCTGACCAGCTGCTGATAGACTCGTTGCAGAAGCGAGGGGCTGATGGTGACTATCAGCAGAAGGAGTTGAACGAGGTGATGGATGTGAAGCCATCACTCGAAAGACTATGCCTTACTATCAAGGAGTATGTGCCTGGAAAGAAAGGTATCGTCTATGCTATTAGTATTCAACATGCTGAGCATATTGCGGAGTTCTATCGGGAGAATGGCATCAAGGCTGTGGCGATTTCGAGCAAGACACCGCTTGCTGAACGACAAGAACTTATTGAAAGATTCAAATCTTCCTCGCTCTCCTCTTCCCTAAATTCCACTTCTGGTGATATAGAAGTGTTGGTAAGTGTTGATTTGTTTTCAGAGGGCTTCGATTGTCCTGATGTGGAGTTCATACAGTTGGCAAGGCCTACGCTGTCATTGGCTAAGTATATGCAGATGGTAGGACGTGGACTGCGAGTGGCTGAGGGTAAAGAATACTGCGTGATACTGGACAACGTGGGACTGTATAAGCGGTTTGGATTGCCATCTGTGGATAGAGATTGGCAGAGCATGTTTGAAGGACGTACTTCTCTGGAAGACATTCTGCAAGAGACGTGTATGCATGTCAATAGTCACAACTGTAGGATGGACTTGATAATGGATGGTGATGAGGAGATGATGAAAATCATCAACCATGAGCACCAACAGCAAATAATCATGGACACCTATGGCTATCAGATTGTAGAAGACGAAAAAGGTCTGAAGGGCATCAAGGATAAGGATGGCAAGATGATATTGGAATGCCAATACAAGAAGATAGAAGTGACCAACGATGGCTTTGCCTATTGCTACATAAGAAAGAAAGT